>BNJT01001610.1_pt1 | contig 88910 bp, 106 predicted proteins | sample 8540491 | NCBI WGS metagenome assembly BNJT01 (sample SAMD00202455, study PRJDB9452) | human saliva metagenome | host: Homo sapiens | reverse complement strand
GCCGAGGAGAGCCCCAGCTTCCCGGCCCGCCCCTGAAGGACTTGATAGTGATATAGGGCATATCCCCAGCGCCGCGTCGGATGGTGGGCTGCTGGATGACATTTTGGCGGAGCTGGCCCACGATGAACCTGAAAGTGACGAGACACAGTAGCGACGCCCTCACCGGCCCCGAAAGTTTGAACAGGAGAGCTGTGGCACAGAACAATCCCGAGAAAAAAACAGTTCCTGACTCGCGCCCAGCGTGACTGGAAAGCCGGAGATGAAGAAAAAAATCCCGTTCAGTGAAAGTCATGTTTGCCTCAACAATTCTAGTACTGGAGGCTTTTGTTGCCTTCTTCGGCACCCTGGCGGTATTCGGGCATCATTTCAGCGACCCCGTTGAGACAAAAGTCCTCATCTGGGCTGTGGGACTGGCGGTTGCAGCGGTGCTCATGCTGCTGCCCGCCCAGCTGAAATCCTCCTGGGGATACACCGCAGGGTGGGTACTCCAAGTGGTTCTGCTCGCGCTGTCGGCATTGACTCTGCCGCTTACCCTTATCGTAGTGGTCGGGTTCGTAGGGTGCTGGTGGTATGGCCTGCGGGCGGGCACACGGCTGGACGCCGAAAATAAGGCACGTGAGGCCGAACAAGCAGAATGGGAACGCCAGCATCCACAGCACTGACCTATGAGGATGCATAGCCGCACCCACTCCGGGTGTGCACATGAAAAGGGATGGTGGTGCTTCCCTGCTATATCCGCACAAGGTCTGGAGCTTAACGGGAAGAAAATAACAGGTTAAGATAGCTAAATAGGCTTTGACGCTGCAACCGTCGAATCCGACTGTATTCATATCAACCAGGAGAAGCATATGAGCGTTGAACAGGGCACCCAGGAGCACAACGAGGACACACCGTCCGCATCAGGATCGGCAGATCGTCTAGAGCCACAATCCTCTGAACGCTCACTTGCCGTGTGGCTGATGGTGACGGCCACAGTTGCGCTCGCCTCATCAGCTATGTTGGTGCATGAGCGCCTACAGATTTTTATTGATGCAGGGTCACAGCTCGCTGTGCGATATTAACGCTCTCCTTAACTGCGGTACCGTGATGCGCACCCCGCAGGCGGAACTTTTCGGCTTCCCCAACCCGTTCATTGGGTTGGTTGCCTTCCCCATCCTCATGACCATTGCGATGGGTACTTTAGCCGGGGCGCGGTATAAAAAATGGTTTTGGTTGGCAACCAATGCAGGCCTGGGGGCTGCAGTAATCTTTGTGCTGTGGCTCTGGTTTGAAACAACGTTCGTGATAAATGCTCTCTGCCTGTTCTGCATGATCGTATGGGTGATGACGATCATCATGTTCGTGAAGGTGACGATTCGAAATATCGTCGAGGGAGTTATCCCCGCTTCAGAACAAGTGCGGCAGAGCGCAACAGGGTGGACCTGGTTTAGTATTTTGCTTCTGGTCCTGCTGATATTCGGGATTATTATTATCCGGTTCTTCAACGTGTTCATGGGCATGATGTAGCCGAAACTACTGGGTGTTTCGAAGCACCCACTATGGGGCTTGGGGTCTGCAGAAACAACAATATTTCTGCAGACCCCAAGCTTTTATGATGGTTTTTTACGTCAGCCAAAGAGCAATTTCACGTTCGGCTGAGGCGGGGGAATCGGAGGCGTGCACCAGGTTCTTTTGCACGGAATCGCCCCAGTCACGCCCTAAGTCTCCGCGAATGGTGCCCGGTGCTGCTAGGGGTCGGGTCTGAGGTACCGAGCATGGAGCGCACCCCCTCAATGACGCGCTCTCCCGAAAGAACAGCAGCAACCACGGGGCCAGAAACCATAAAATCCACGAGGGACTGGTAGAAAGGCTTGCCTTCATGCTCTGCGTAGTGCTGGGCCAGAAGTTCTTTGGTGGGCTGAAGCATTTTCAGCTTTCTCAATCGTGTACCCCTTTGATTCAAAGCGGCTCAAAATTTGGCCGATCAGCCCACGTTCAACACCATCGGGCTTCACAAGGATGAGGGTACGCTCGCTCATGATTTGCTCCTTCACAGGTTGGTGAGTTGGTGTTCACCATCATAGGGTATGCAGCTGTGGCCGGTTCAATGATGCGCTTTGCGCTGCGGCTGGCTGTTGCTGTGCGGCGGTGCGTATAATGGGGTAACTGGAGACCCGTTAACCTCTAGGAGATATCTGTGAAAAGCCCTCGGCACCACTATGATGCTTGCATCGGCCGTTGTATTTTTGACGGCACTGTTTTTGCTGACGGCCGGTCATTTCTCTCTCCTGTGGGTGATACTTCTGATCATTGCCCCGTTTGTTTTTATGGTGGGTATCCCGTTCGCTACCGGGTCTGGTCCGGAATATTTGCCAACTGACCCGAGACTGGCACAGCAAGAACGTGAAAAACGTGATGCCGAACTGGGCCTGGGGTAGTAGCAGCCCAAATAGCTAAAATACCACCACTATAGCGTGGAGGAGCGGCGTGTTGATTTGTGCATCACGCCGCTTTTTCTGTGTTGACGTGTGAGCATCGGTGGGTGTTTATCCCCAAATAATGGCGGGTGAGGGCGTGAATGTGAGAGAATAGCAGAGGTGCGCCTTTTGACCCGCATGTAAAGGGCGCATCCGGTATTTTCGTCGAGGGGAATGCCTTAGGCCGCAGAACGTTTGCGCGGCGAGATACCCCCGAAGTCCGGCGTTGATGGAAGTCCGCAGGCTCGACCGAAAAAATCGGCCCATTTAGTGCGGGGTGTTTGCTATGAATGCGAAAGGACGCTCCGCCGCTCGCCTCCGCGGTAGTTGCGCATAGTGTGCGCACCCGGGGAGCTAGAGCTGTGAATAGGGTAGATAGGCTTATGCGCGTGCGCGCAACGAATGCTAGTGCGTCAAGATGCGGCTTGGGAGCACCAAGAGAAGGAAATATGGCTGAAGAGATGAACGCCAATGAATCCGGCCTGAATATGGGTGTTTTGGCCGACATCGCATCACTTGCGAGTGAGAAGAATGTCTCTGATGAGACGGTGCGTTCCCTGAATGAGAAAGTGCCGGGAGCGGATAAGGCCGATCAGGCCGAGAAAAAACGGGGGCGCGGTTCCTCAAAAAAGAGTACGGTTTCTCGCCGTTCCAAAGGCTGAATCTGGGTCTAAGGATTCGGAGGAGCTGAGCCCTGAACGTGCAGTTGCTGAGAGCCTGAGTGATCTACGGAATTTAAAGGCGAAGCATGCCCCTGCCCCGAAAAAATCTGCCGAACCAGCTTCGGAGGATGAGGTCGCGAGCACTATCGATAGAATTTTTGAAGGCGCTGATGATGCCGCCAATAGCTCCGAATCCTCTCAGGATGAGGCAGCAGCTGAGCAGCAGACCGCCGTTTTGCCGAATACAGAGCAGGGAACTAATAAAGATACCTCCGCCGCAGAACCTGAAGCTCCTGAATCTGTGACTGAGAAACCCAGTTCAGAAGATTCACCTGTCACAGCGGTTCAGACCCCGGCTGCTCAGGCAGATACATCGGTTGCTATCGCTGGTACCGCCGAAGAACCGCAGGTTTCTGAACCGGAGACAGACATTGTAGCCCTGCCGGAGGTAGATACCCCGAAGGATGAATCTGAGGAAAAGTCCGATCCTGAAGGGGATTCGAAAACTCTGCGTGATGTGCAGCAGCAGAAGCTCGCACAGATGCGCGCCTCGTTAACGCCACGGGCTATGCCACTGTTTTATTCTCCAAATGTTGCTGAGCTTTCAGCGGCAGCAACTCTTGAGTATGAACAGCAGCGTGCGGCACGTATTGAGGCCGAGCGTGCGGCACGGATGGCTCGTCGCCTTGAGGAAGTTGCTGCTGAGGCTGAGGTGACAAGTCACCGCCGTCGCCGTCGTCGTCGCGGTACTGAGGACATTGAGATTGAGGGCAGTGATGACGATGAGGTGGAGACCGTCACGAAGGTGCGTGCACCACGTCTGCCGGATTCTCACACTTCAAACACTGTTACTGGTGTGCGCGGTTCAACCCGTCTTGAAGCTAAACGTGCCCGCCGCCGCGAGTCCCGGTCGATGGGACGCCGCCGTCACATTGTGACTGAGGCGGAGTTTTTGGCGCGCCGCGAGTCTGTGGACCGGCAGATGCTGGTGCGGCAGAAGGATGACCGTATCCAGATCGCTGTGCTTGAGGATGGGGTGCTCGCAGAGCATTTTGTGTCGAAGACGCAGCAGGATTCGCTGATCGGTAACGTGTACCTGGGGAAGGTTCAGAACGTACTGCCGTCAATGGAGGCGGCGTTCGTCGATATTGGGCGTGGCCGGAATGCTGTGCTGTATGCCGGTGAGGTGAATTGGGATGTGAGCGGTCTTGAGGGTACTCCCCGCAAGATTGAGAACGCCTTAAAACCAGGTGATTCGGTGCTGGTGCAGGTAACTAAAGACCCGATTGGGCAGAAAGGCGCCCGCCTGACAAGCCAGGTGTCTTTGCCGGGGCGTTTTTTGGTGTACGTGCCGGGCGGCTCAATGACCGGTATTTCGCGTAAGCTTCCCGATACTGAGCGTGCGCGTTTGAAGAAGATTTTGAAGGATAAGCTGCCTGATGGGGCGGGCGTGATTGTGCGTACCGCCGCTGAGGGTGCTTCTGAGGAGGAACTGACTCACGACATTAACCGTCTGCGTGCGCAGTGGGAGGAGATCCAGCAGCAGGCTAACTCCCGTAAGGTGCTCGCCCCAGAGATGCTGTATCAGGAGCCTGACCTGATGATTAAAACGGTGCGTGATGTGTTCAATGAGGATTTCACCGCCATGCAGTGCAGGGTGCTGACGCTTGGGATTCGATTGAAGCGTACGTGACCTATGTGGCCCCGGATTTGATGGGACGGCTGCAGAAGTGGGAAGGGGAAGACGACCTTTTCGACCACTACCGCGTGAATGAGCAGCTATCGAAGGCCCTGGACCGCAAGGTGTATCTGCCCTCGGGCGGTTCGCTGGTGATCGACCGCACCGAGGCTATGACCGTGGTGGATGTGAACACCGGTAAGTTCACTGGTAGCGGCGGCAACCTTGAGGAGACCGTCACCAAGAATAACTTGGAGGCGGCTGAGGGAGATCGTGCGTCAGCTTCGCCTGCGTGATATCGGCGGCATTATTGTGATCGACTTTATCGATATGGTGCTCGAATCGAACCGTGACCTTGTGCTGCGCCGCCTGATCGAGTGCTTGGGACGCGACCGCACTAAGCACCAGGTCGCTGAAGTGACCTCCCTGGGTCTGGTACAGATGACCCGTAAACGCCTGGGTACAGGCCTGCTTGAGGTGTTCTCACAGCAGTGCGAGTCGTGCGGTGGTCGCGGATTGCTGGTGCACGACCAGCCGCTGAGCGGCCGCTCGGGCGGCGCCTCCGATTTTATTCACCGCCAAGAGCGCACCGACCGCAAACGTTCCCGTGCTGCGGCTAGCCGTGTTGATTCGGTGGATGCCGAGAAGGAAGAGAAGAAGGCGGAACGCCGCAGCGCTATGGCCTCAATCGCGGCAGCATCCCAACAGCCTGATGAGGTCTGAGGAGCAGGGACGTAAGAAGCGTAAGCGTCGTAAACGCTCACGCCGCACTGAGGGTGCTGAGGAGCAGAATACTCAGAACGCTCAGGGGACGACAGCCCCCGAGGCTGCGAGTGAACAGGCTCATGAGTATGTGGCTCAGGCTGAGGCGAAGATCGCTAAGATTGACGACGATTCCCATTGGAGCGGCGAGCAGGGCGCGTTTACGGCGCAGGATTTCGCGGACTCGTACAGCCCTGAGCTGGATTCCCGGTTTACGCGTAGCTCTGCCCGGTATGAGGCTATTAGGGCGGGCGAGGCGAAGGCTCGTGCGTCGCAGAAGGCAGGCCGTATCGCGCGCACGGAGGGCGGCGGTTTCCGGTCGAAACGGGTTGAGGATGAGCAGGCCCAGAAAACCCGCGATGACGTGCGGGTGGAGGACGTTCATGAGTCCCCCAAGAAGAGCCGCCGTTCGCGCCGCGTCGCCTCAACTGATGGGGCGGCTGCACAGGGGTGGCCAAACCGCCGTTTCGGGTGCGGTGGGTTATACTCCCCGCCGCTGATGCGGGTGCGCCGCGTGTTTCGGGTGTCATCCGTGTGGGTGGTTCTGCCGGGGCTCAGGTTCACTGAGGCTGAGCCGGTGAAGCAGGCGTCTACGGCTGCTGCTGAACCGGCGGCCGCGCCGCGTAAGCGTCGTTCTCGTCGTGCGGCGTCTTCGGCGGGTGCACAGTCGAAGGTTGTGACGGTGGATGCCGCCGAGTCGGCTCATGGTTCGGTGGTGGCTTCGGCTTCTGTGGCGGACGCGAAAGCCCCCGTCGAATCCGAAACCCCGACCCTTTTCGGCATCGGTGTTTCCGCTGCCGATATTAAACGAGCTGGCAAAGAATAGGGCCTAGATCTGCTCGTATCGGAAATAACAATAACGCCGGTACCACAAGTCCGAAGGTGACTGCGGTGCTGGCGTTGTTATTTACTGCCCAAAGGGTTGGATTGCGTCTAAACCCGCGCATGCAGTATCCTTAACGATTGGTATTTATCTCAGTGAAGCCCTATCGACGCAGGGTCAGCGGGAGATACCACTTCTGGAAGCCCTTATTACAGCGTTTCTGGAAGACACCACCGGCAGACCGAGCGTGTACCCAACTGGGCAATCCCACGAGGGACACGGGCCGCATCCACACCAGGATCATATGAGATACCTGTGGAGCGCACAGCAATGAAAGCGCAGGCTGTCTGCACGTGTGAGATACGAAGAAGCAAGATGTCGAGAAAAGTGAGTCCCAAAGTGGCATACGCGATTGTACGCGCTGGCGGCCGCCAGGAGAAGGTCTCCGTCGGAGACAAAATTACCCTTGACCGTGTTGCAGGTGAACCCGGTAGCACCATCGAGCTGCCCGTACTGCTGCTCGTTGACGGTGACAAGATCACCGCTGACGCAAAGTCCCTGGCTTCCGCCAAGGTAACTGCTGAAAAGATTGAAGACCTGCGCGGTCCGAAGATCGTTATTCAGAAGTACAAGAACAAGACCGGTTACAAGAAACGTCAGGGCTTCCGCGCTGAGCTGACCACCGTTAAGATCACCGCAATCAACGCGTAATCTTAACCACCGGATATAAACCTTAAGGTAGGAAAACAGAATGGCACATAAGAAGGGCGCAAGCTCCACCCGCAACGGTCGTGACTCGAACCCCCAGTACCTCGGTGTTAAGCGCTTCGGCGGTCAGACCGTCAACGCAGGCGAGATCCTTGTTCGTCAGCGCGGCACCCACTTCCACCCCGGCCTGAACGTTGGCCGCGGTGGCGACGACACCCTGTTCGCTCTGGCAGCAGGCACCGTCGAGTTCGGTACCCGCAAGGGCCGCAAGGTCGTTAACATCCTGGCAGCCGCCGAGTAAGACTCGCGCCAGTCAGGCAAGAGGGGGTAGGCTTCACGGCTTACCCCCTCTTACCGTATGCTTAAACACCGGTAGCCCACCGCCAACAGTAACGGCGGTGCCTGCGCGCTCATAGTGGCACGCTAACACATCACACGTGAAAATGTAGAAGGAGAACACCCGTGGCAGAATTCGTGGACCGCGTGGTCCTGCATGTATCCGGCGGTCGCGGCGGCAACGGTTGTGTTTCCGTACGCCGTGAAAAATTTAAGCCGCTCGGCGGACCCCAACGGCGGTAACGGCGGCAATGGTGGGGACGTGATTTTGCGTGTCGATAACCAGACCACCACGCTATTGGAATACCACCACAGCCCCCACCAGCACGCCCCTAATGGAGATATTGGCCGCGGCGATATGCACCACGGCTACAACGGCGAAAACCTAGTGCTCACGGTACCTCAGGGAACCGTTGTTAAAGACCGTGACGGTAATGTGCTTGCCGACCTGCTGCATGTAGGCGATGAATATACTGCCGCACGGGGCGGTCAGGGCGGCCTCGGAAACGCCGCGCTGGCATCGGCCAAGCGTAAAGCTCCCGGTTTCGCACTCCTTGGTATTCCCGGGGAGGAAACTGACATTGTTCTAGAGCTTAAGTCTATTGCTGATATTGCGCTTGTCGGATACCCCTCAGCCGGTAAATCGTCGCTGATCGCAGCTATCTCTGCAGCGCGCCCTAAGATTGCTGACTATCCTTTTACGACCCTTATCCCAAACTTGGGTGTTGTGCAGGCAGGCGATGTTCGGTACACCGTTGCGGATGTTCCCGGTCTGATTGAAGGCGCCTCCGAAGGTAAGGGGTTGGGTCACCGTTTCTTACGCCATGTTGAGCGCTCCTCTGCGCTGGTGCACGTAATTGATTGTGCCACCCTGGAGCCTGGCCGAGACCCCATGAGCGATTTTGAGGTTATTCGCGGCGAGCTCGAAAACTATGAGGTGGACCCCACTGCTGGCGTGACCGTGCCGCTCAACGAGCGCCCCCAGATGATCGTTCTCAACAAAATTGATGTACCCGAGGCGCGTGAACTTGCTGATTTCGTGCGACCCGATTTTGAGAAGATGGGGTATCGGGTGTTTGAGATATCAACGGCCTCCCACGAAGGGCTTAAACCGCTTATATTCGCGATGGCTAACCTTGTTGAAGAAGACCGCCAGAAACGTGCCAGTGAAAATGATAAACCTGTGGCTGATGCCCCCGTTGTGCGGCCCAAAGGTTTCCGTTCTAAGAAGAAACAAGAGTTCATTATTCGCCGTGAGGAGCGCAATCTTGAGCCGCTCTTTAGGGTTATCGAGGGAGAAACCGGAACGTTGGATTCAGCAGACTGACTTCAATAACGACGAGGCTGTTGGGTACCTGGCGGATCGCCTGGCAAAGCTGGGCGTTGAAGATGAGCTTTTCAAATCTGGCGCTCGTGCCGGGGATGCTGTAGTTATTGGTGAGGACGATAACTCTGTGGTCTTCGACTGGGAGCCCACAATGGTCGGCGGTGCTGAACTTCTGTCTTCTCCGCGCGGTACCGATACTCGCCTCGAAGAGATTATTCGTCCCACCCGCGCGCAGAAACGTGAGGAATATAAAGAACGCATGGATGCGAAAGGCTGAGGCCCGCGCCGAGCTTGAGCAGGAACGCATCGCGGGCGTGTGGACCGAGTCTGTGGAATACCGTAAAAAGTTGAAGGAGAAGCGCCCTACTGAGGGAATCGACATGCCCGATGCTGAGTAACCCAATGTAAGCTCCTGGTGTATTAGCTGCCACACAATAGCTGTGTTCGCTAGGGGCATACATGCTACCTCTTGACACATATCTATGTGAGGTTCACATCAGAAAAAGCCTGCTAGCGCGCCTCGAATAGGCTACGGCGCTCACATCAAGGGCTAATAACGGAAATGGGTATACAAAAACGTGGTTAATACACATCCAATACTGTGCAGTCAATACCCGTGATTTACCCGATTTTCGCCGCAACACGGTAGCATAGAAACATATGAGGATTTTTACCTAAGTTGAAAGGACATCACATACGTGAGTACCGCTATTCTTGCACACGGCGCTGGTGCTGAGCATGCAGACGGTATGTTGCTGGGCCTGCCCACCTACATGTATGGTGTGATCGCCGCCGTGGTCTTTGCTGTTCTTCTGTTGATAACCCTGTCATACAGCGGCCGTGGCATTGTTCGTCCTGACCACACACCTGAAGCTTTTGATGATGAAGAGGCTAAGCTGCTCAAGGAATACAACTCGAGGCACGGTCAGTAACCGGAAGATTATATAGACTGTGACACCTCAGCCTTCTCGAATTAATATCGAATCGATTCCGCCGCGAACTTCTGGCCGCACTCGGCTGGGGGTTATGGGTGGTACGTTTGACCCCATCCACCATGGCCACTTAGTGGCGGCTAGCGAAGTTGCCGCTGTGTTCGACCTTGACGAAGTGGTGTTCGTACCCACAGGGCAGCCTTGGCAGAAAACAGGGCAGCGGCGGGTCAGCGATCCTGAGCACAGGTACCTCATGACTGTGATTGCCACCGCTTCAAACCCACGGTTCACGGTCAGCCGTATAGATATAGATCGTGGCGGTGCAACCTACACTTTTGATACCCTTAATGAATTACGCCAGTTACGACCCGATGCTGATTTATTCTTCATCACTGGCGCGGACGCGATTAGCCAGATGATGACATGGCACAACGCGCATAAGCTGTGGGACTTAGCAAGCTTTGTGGGGGGTCACACGCCCCGACCATGAGCTTGACCCGCCGGTCGGGGAGGGTAGACAGATCACTACACTTGAGATTCCTGCGATGGCGATTTCATCGACAGATATTCGCCGCCGTGCGTCTGGCGGAGCACCTATCTGGTATTTGGTGCCGGATGGGGTGGTACAGTACATCAATAAGTATGGGCTGTACTCCGCTGACGATTCGACGTCAACCTATGATGCGGGTTTGCCGCGTGGGGAAGCCGTAGAGGGATCGAGCGCCCAGGGCGCGTTAGACAATGTTTATGTAACGGAAGAAGAGGGTTAGAATGACTGAATCTCAGGAAGGCACTAATAAGCCTTACGCAGAAGAGGAAGCCTACCTCTATGAGACCTATGTTACTGAAGACGGGATCGAGGTTCCTCCACCCACGAAGATGATGGGTCCACGTCGTCTGGCTCGTTACCGTGAAGAGGCAGCAGAGTATATTCGTGCTATGGGCCGCGGTAAGCTTCCGGAGCCTGTGGATCATATGGGCCCCGTGGTGAATAATCTGGTGGTCGACCCCCGTGTGCTCTCAATTCAGCGTCGTTTCGCTGCTCTTGCCGCGCAGGGTGCTATTGATATGAGCGCCAACGACGAGGATAAGCTGAACGAGCCTGAGCCGCTGACCAGCAGCCTGAACGCTATTAAGCCGAACCAGCAACAGCAGAAGAGTACAAGCAAGGACCCCTCAGATTTGAGCGCCTTGAACATTCCGCTGACCTCTTCCTTTACTGCTCCCGCACCTGAAACAAGCTCGTTACCGATGCATGATTATTTGGTGCGTGATGAGCCGAAGGTGGAATCTGATGCGGACGCTGGAACAGCCTCTGGCGCTGCGCAGAAGGAAAAAAAGCTAAGATCGGTTCGGCCGTTGGGGCTTCAAAGCGGCAGGCACCCCTGAACCCTAATAACCCCTGGGACACCGTCAAATCCTCTAACCCTGGTGCGGGTACCGCAATTTTGGTTCCCGATCTGGAGGAGCGCGGTATTAGCTTGACGTCGATCTCTTCTGCCTCAAAATCCGCGAAGAGTGCCGCTGCCTCGGGGACACGGAAGACCAGTTCTTCTACCGTCTCAAGTGCTGCATCGGTAGCTGCTGATACGGAAGCTGCTCCCGCTGCTACTTCAGAGGCGGGCGGCACCGGTCTTACCGCGGCAGATGTTGCTGGTGATGGTCGCAAGAGCAGCGCCTCCAATACTGCTGAGGCAGTATCGGCGGCTGATAAGCCGAGCATGACCGTTGGGCAGAGTTCCTTCGTGCAGGCTAAACAGCCCGATATTAATATCACCAAGTCCGAGCCTTCCGCCCCTGCCGCATCAGCGACAGCAGATGCTACAGCAGGCAAAGCCCACGAAGCTGCCAGCACCTGTCTCTGCTGTTGATGCACAAGGGCTGGACCTGTCGGTGCTAGACAAGAAGAAGGGTACGGCCGCCGAGAAACCGACCGCCCCGGATGCATCGTACACGCAGCAGGCAGCAGGGAGCCAGACGCCCGAGTCAGCCAGCGCATCTTTGCCGTATGCAGATAGCACCGCCGACGACCCGACGGTAGCTCTTGACCCTGATAAGGTAGGGGAGTTGGTGCGCCGCATTGTGGAGCACAACCAAGATCCTGAAGAGCAGCCGGAGCCTACGTTCAATAGCTTTGCCAAGTCGGGCTACTCTGCTGCGAATACCATGGCCCAGGATGCCGTGGACTATGAAGATGAGTATGAGGATGATCTGGACGTTCCCCGTAAGCGGAGTCCTTTGAGCCTGATCCTGCTGGTCTTGTGTATCGCGGTGATCCTCATCGGCCTGTTTATAGTGCTCAGCCAGAAGTAACATGTGCCCCTTTCTGGGGGTCTCCGCCGGAGACGGCGAATATGAAAGGAAACTATGACCGCAGCACCCGCCTCGATTGAGGCACTGCGTATTGCCGCCCGGGCGGCGGAAGAAAAACAAGGCACAGATCTGTTTGCTGTTGATGCCTCGGACGCTATGGGTCTGATCGACGGGTTCTTGGTGGTTTCAGCTCATAATGAGCGCCTAGTAAACGCTGTAGCTGATGGGATTGAGGATGCTCTTCGGGAGCAGGCTGGGATGAAGCCGGTACGCCGTGAGGGCCGGGCGAGCGGGCGCTGGATCCTCCTTGATTTCGGCGACATTGTGATTCACGTGCAGCATGAGGAAGACCGCGAGTTTTATGCGCTGGATCGTTTATGGTCTCAAGCTCCACGCATTGAGTTGGGTGTTAAAACGGAGACACCTTTCGATATTGCTGGTGAGACTGAGGAAGACGCCGCGCGTATTATCCCAGCTGATAGCTAAACTTCGTTCTTCTCACCTTGGGGTGGGCAGTATTCGCGGGTGGTCTTGCGAATACTGCCCGTGCTGATTTGCATTCGTACCTCAGGCATGTGTATTATTTTCTTGTTGCCCAAAAGGGTGGCAGAACTAAATAGGGGGATATGGCGCAGCTGGTAGCGCACCTGCATGGCATGCAGGGGGTCAGGGTTCGAGTCCCTTATCTCCACAAATCATCACCTGGTTTTATGTGACCAGGTGATTTTTTTGTGCCTGTTGTACAGTCCGACAAATACTCAGAGGCGTGAAGCATTGTGACACTTCCGCACTTCAAGGCGGAAGAAGACAGTTTTTCATCCCTTGAGGTGAGTGAGAGGCGAGCTGGAAAAGAACATACGCTGCTAACAACTATTGTGCGGCTTTACGAGAGATCTGAGTGCTAATGGGTGTCGGCGGGACGCTAGACGATGCAGGGTATCTGTCTGTAGAGTGATAGAGCACAAATACTAGGCATAGGTGTGGTGAGGTAAATGGCTGATGCAGTTGAACGGGCAAGTACACGCCTGGGCTTACACAAGAAAAAACTACGATCGAGCGATATTGATATTCTGCGCGAATCAACTCTGATGAATCTGAACTGGCCGGGGGAGAGGTTCACCATGCAGGATCTTCTCGGCACAGCCGAATTTGTGCGGTACATCGTTATGGATGCGCGGCGGGGAGATTATGGTGTGGTTGCCTGCACCTCACAGGGGCAGTGGGTTGGTACTGCAAGGGTTCTCTATTTACCTCAGCAGAATCCTGGATATGGTTTTGTGGCTCCTGGTATCGGTGAGCTGGGCGTGTCCGTGCAGCCTGAGGCGCGCGGTGTTGGGCTGGGGACGGAACTTATCTGTGATGTTATAGAAGTTGCTCGTGTGCGAGGGGACCGGGGTGTTAGTCTCAGTGTTGAGGCAGGGAATCCCGCGCGTAAGCTCTACGAAAAGCTAGGATTCGTTGATGCTGGCGGTAGCACTGGAGCGATGCTTCTGGAGTTCTAGCCGGTACCTTTAGCGCTTTAGCTAAAGGCACCGGCTAGCGGCCCTGTGTTACCGTGTATGTTAGCTGCGTTGGCGCTGGAACGCCTGATCGACTATGGCCATGACGGCACGTTTTGGTACTACACGAGTGACAAGCCGTGCCACAACGGCGTTTCCTAGCCCATCTACAAAACTGGGTTTTGTGGTTTTCAGTGCCTGCAGGGTGCTATCTAGCAGCTGGCGGGTGGAACGCATTTTCCCGACCGTTGCGGATTGACCGGCGATTTCAAAGAATGAGGTGTCGGTGGGGCCGGGGCAGACCGCGAGCACTCGGATGCCGTCTTTTCGGGTTTCTGCCCAGAGCGCTTCGGTAAAGGACAGCACAAATGCTTTGGTCGCGCCGTACACTGCCATATGGGGCAGCGGCTGAAAAGCCGCAGTCGAAGCAATGTTTATGATGGTTCCGGTTTTGCGTTCACGCATGGTGGGCAGGTAGCGTGCCGTCAGCCCTGTTAGCGTGAGGCAGTTGAGACGTACTTCTTGCTCCAAACGGTCGGGATTATCATCAGCAACATCACAGTGGGTTCCGAACCCTGCATTATTGACAAGCACATCAATCTCTAACCTGGCGCGGTTCGTTTCTTCCCAGAGCCGCTGAGCTGCATCCGGTTCAGACAGATCAAGTGCAATGACGGTGACTTGAATGCCGTGCTGGCTACGAAGCGTATCAGCGAGGTATTCAGCTTGTCTTCGCTGCGAGCAACAAGCACAAGGTCGTGTTTTTTTCTGCGGCGTAATGGTGCGCGAATTCTTCGCCGATACCTGAAGAAGCGCCAGTAATGAGGGTCGCCATACAGTACTCCATATCATCAGTTTTTTTGGACTAGGGACAAAAGTTCGTCTGAACAGACGAAAGGTTTCGGAAGGCAGGGGAGAAGGATAGATTAACGCCTCTGCAGCCCCTCTATAAGCATTGTGTTTAAGGCGTGAGCTTGGCGTCTGAACTTCTCGGTGTCTCCTTGGGCTAAAGCATCGTTAGAAGTTTTGAGGCCGTCGAAGGAACCAACGAGGATTGCAGCGGCATCCTGGCTTGATAATTCTGTGTGGAATATTTGCTGTGCCTTGCCGCGTTCGATAATATCGGCCACCACATCAACCCAGCTTTGAAGGGGGCTAATGAGGTCTTCAGGCGGTTCCTTAGAGCGCACTTGGTCGGCGAGACGAACAATGTTCCAGTCGGTTTTTCCCTGCGACACCAGAGTAATCAGAAGGTTACTGAGCGCCTCTAGTTGCTCTAGCGGGTTATCGTGTTGAGCTATTTCCTGGATCCCCTGTTCAAGCCAGTGCCGTTTGTGGTCTTCAATGACGGCGTACGCCAAATCGCTTTTGGAACGGAAATGGAAATAGAGGGCGCCTTTGGTGAGTCCGGTGGCCTGAATAATGTCGTCTAACCGGGTTTCAGAATAGCCGCGTTGTGCAAAGACTTGGGCGGCAACTTCTAGGATATGTTCCCGGGTGAGCTGGCCCTTGGACTTGGAATTTGCTGTTTTATCTGCTGCCATAATGACAATATAAAACCGACTATTCGGTATGTCAAGGGTCGGGTGGAAGAATTTCTTGGCCCGCACACCAGGGACAGAAAAAAACATGGTGTATTCTCACCCGGCAAAGACGCAAAACCGTCTATGCATGGATTCATGCTGCTGCCTCACGGCTGTATACAAGCACATATTTGGAGTATTGAAAGCGGAAAAGCTACACTTCAAGAAGCTCAACGTTCGGGCAGATATTTTGTCATGACAAGGATGCGTGTACTCTGCAGTCTGGCTCCCGAACCAACCGCGTACGAAAGTAACGACCCGCCTATCAGGAGAAACTGTTATGCGTTCCCCTATACCAAGCTACCTCGACGATGTGCTCGCCAGTGTGGCCTCAGATAAAACGGGGGAACTCGCAAACTATATTCCTGAGCTGGCGGGAGTAAACCCTGATCGACTAGGGGCATCTATCGCAATGGTTGACGGGGAACTTTACGGCGCCGGAGACGTCAATGAAGTGTTTACTATCCAGTCTATTTCTAAGCCTTTCGTGTATGCCCTAGCTCTAGCTGATCGTGGATTTGATAAGGTACTGGCGAAAGTGGGTGTTGAACCTTCGGGAGAGCCTTTTAACGAGATATCTCTTGAGGACGAGTCGGGACGTCCGCTGAACCCCATGATTAATGCTGGGGCTATCACCACCCACTCGCTGGTGGGAGCCGAAAATATAAGTCCAGAGAAGCGGATGGAACGGGTAGTTGAAGGGCTCTCAGCATTTGCCGGGCGCCCCCTTCAGATTGATGAGGCGGTGTATTCCTCAGAGATAGAACATGCGCACCGTAACCTTGCTATTGCACATATGCTCCGTAGCCACGACATCCTCACCGAGAACCCCGCCAAGGTGGTGGAAGGGTACACGCGTCAGTGTTCACTTGAAGTAACCGTAAAAGACCTGGCGATGATGGCAGCTACTCTGGCGAATTATGGGGAGCAGCCTCTCACCGGTGAGCAGGTGGTACCTAAAACGGTAGTGCGTCAGGTGTTGAGCGTAATGTTCACCTGCGGCATGTACAATGCCGCTGGCGACTGGGCAACGCAGGTGGGTATTCCCGCCAAAGCGGTGTGGGCGGAGGAATCATTGGTGCTGTACCGGGGCAGCTGGGGGTGGCAACATTCTCACCGCGCCTTGATATACATGGCAATAGTGTCCGCGGCGTGTCGCTATTTGAGCGGTTTTCTTCAGACATGGGTATGCACGTGATGAATATTCCCACCGTTGCCCGTTCGGCAATACGCGCTAACTACCGCGTAGGAGTTGGCGCCGAGACGGTTCAGGTTATTCAGCTTCAAGGCAGGATCCGGTTCGCCGGTGCTGAGCGTGTTATCCGCGAAATTGTGGACACCGAATACACGGGGACGAAAATAGCTTTGGATGTTACGCGAGTCTATTCCGTGGACGAGGTTGCCCAGCATATGCTTCTGGAAATTATGCGTAGACTCACAATTGACGGGTACACCGTCTATCTAATTGACCAGGACGACACGCTTCCAGATGTTGAAGCACTTCGCAAAATGCAGGTTGCGGTGTTGGAGAGCGTTGATGAGATAGGGCTTGTGTAAGGTTGATGATTGGCTTATCACCTTACAGGGCAGCGAATAAACAACGTGTATCTCGGCGCTCCCATAACGCGAAACGCAAGTGAGATATTAAATACAATAAAGGCTCGGTATGACAGTTTTTACCGAGCCTTTATGCATAAATATGAGAACTACATGTCCATGGCATAGCCCATATAATGGCAGACTTTCTGCCCGTTCTCCACGGTGTAGGTGCCCTTGCCGGAGGTGCATCCATCTATCACCTGCTGCTCGGTGTAGTAGTTGGAAATAAGCGCTAAGATCACTATTCCAACACTGGCGATAATCGCTAGGGACGCAAAGATAATGGCGCCGATCGCCATGCCAGCGCCTTCGGCTTCACCCTTTTTTACCTGTCCAAGGGCGATACCGGCAAATACGATCGCGAAAATTGCGGGTACAAAACCAATCACCAGAATGCCCGTGAAGAAAGCGATCAGTGAGAGCACTAAGGCGGTAATGGCAGCCCACTTTTTCTTCGGAATTTCTTCAAGAATCTGCGGTTCTAAAGGCTGTGTGTAGGCAGAATACGCCTCGGTGAGAGGCACAGTTTTATTGGACATAGGAATCCTTAAGTTATTTGAGACTTTGAGTGATAAGTGCATGAACCGTCGATGGCTCTGCATCTATTCTAAAGCATTCAGAAACCTTAAAATCTTGCTCCCAGTAAAGAATAAATATGCACTAGAGCTAGGGGCAGAGAGGTTCTCCCGCACCTGGTGGTTTCGTATAGACTTAGGGGTGAGCAATGACAGCTCAGCACTTACTCACTCACTCAGTCAATGAGGATAATTCCATATGAAAAATCAAGTTATTGCGGTAGCGCTTCTCGGTACCGTATTTCTTGCTGGGTGTTCCAGCAACGCAGGCAATATTCGCAAAGAACAAACGCCATCTTCAGTATCTGCTTCGTCATCGGCACGCAGTACATCTGCCAGCCCCTCGCCTACAGAGTCGCCGAGTCCTTCACCTTCGGAAACTCCTAGCCCCACCGCCTCGCCCACACCCGAACCTGTTAAACCCCGGAGGCGGTAACACCTGTGGCCGAGCCCACCCCCGAAGTCCCGGCACCTGAGCCAGAGCAGAAACCGGTGCCTGCCGAAGAAACTCAGCCAGCAACAGAAGCCCCAGCACCTGCTCGGCAAACTCCGGTACAGCAGGAACCTGTGCAACAGAAACCTGTTGTGGTTGAGACTCCCGCAAATACCGGAGTGTACTACAAGAACTGTGACGAAGTCCGTGCAGCTGGCGCGGCACCTATCCATAAAGGCCAGCCTGGATACGCTGCTCACCTGGACCGTGATGGAGACGGCGTGGCCTGCGAACCCTACAAAGGAAAAGGTAATAAGAGGAAATAGTTTTCTTCCTGCCTTCTGCCTCTCACTCAACTCATTCAGCTAAACACCCCGCCATCACCCTTCTCTGTTGCATTGGTGCGCAGGCCTTCGGTGCATGGCGATGCCTCGAAAGACTAAACCCCCTATGTGCAATACCTCATCACCCCGCACTATTACTGAATCTGCGCAGCCTGGTGTGCCCCGCAGGGCATTCGTGCTCGGCACTCTTGTACCACTTTTGGCAGGGTGCAGTTTCGGCGCGCAGAACACTGTAGATAATGCCGCTAATTCCCAGGGACAAACTCCACCTGTGCCCGTGAATGGGAAAACCTCCTCCGGCAGCCCTACTGCCTCTGTCTCTGCGAACCCTGTTCCCACCCCGTACCCCTGGGACGGTCCGCAAGTTGGGCTGCCCGGTGACGGTAAATACATCGCTTGGACCGTTGATGATGGTAAAAGCCCCGAAGTGGTGCGCGCCTATGCAGATTTTGCGGCGAAAACAGGCACCCGCCTCACCTTTTTCATTAACGGCTCTTATGATTCGTTCGAGCAGAACCTTGACGTGTTGGCGCCCCTAGTGACATCGGGGCAGATCCAAATCGGCAACCACACATGGTCACATGCAGCTCTCACCGATCTTGACGATGCGGGAATCATTGAGGAGCTTGAGAAGAACGACCGGGAGATTGAACGCCTCTTTGGAATGTCTTCAAAGCCCTACTTCCGCCCACCCTACGGGTACTACGATCGGCGGGTATTGGATGCCGCTGCGCGTGCCGGGTTTGACCGGCCCACCCTATGGTACGGTTCACTGGCTGACTCTTCCCCTATTACATCTGAAGAGATCTATAAATATGCCAGTACATATGCGAACCCGCAAACTATTCTTATTGGGCATCTGAACTATACGGGTGTTATTGCGGTACTCGACAAATTAAAGCGTTATTGGATGAACGCGGGTTAGTCACTGTTACTCTCCGCGACTATTACGGGGGATAAACACCAGAGGATAAACCAACACTTGGGTACTTTGCGGGATTCAGGAGGAGAAGACATCCGCTCAATGATGCCATGATGAACCCTTGAGCCCATGCAGTGCGGGGCGGGAGACCCTTCCCCGCACTGCCGCTGCTGCGAGTTATCAGCAGCCGGTTTGGCCGCCGTAGCTTTGCTGAGGCTCACCGTTCTTATTTTTTCTCTTTCTCCTTCTGCTTCTTTTTCTCTTCTTCTTTCTTCTTTTCTTCGGCTTCAGCGTCGCGGACAATTTTTAGTTCTTCTTCCGAGGCTTCACCGTAGTAGTCGCGTAAGGTAACTGTTACCAGTCCACGTTCATCAAGAAGCTCTTTAATACGTTCCAGCAGGGAAATAATAGTGGTGTAGTTAAGATGCCCCAACATAATTCGTTGCGGCTTCATATACTTCTTAGTACGTTTGAGCACCACGCGTTGGGTGGTTTGCCCCTCATCACCTGTGGTACCTTCCCACAGTACCGGCCGTGAAAACCCCGCTTTTGCGGCTATTTTCAGCACCCGGTCGTCATAGTACCCGTAGGGTGGACGAAAATACGGTTTTGAGGACACCCCAAAAAAAGCCGCATGATTTCTTCCTCATTGCGCACGAACTCTTCTTTCACCTGTTTATCATCAAGATTCAGCAGGTTAGGGTGGTTATAGGTGTGGTTTGCGATCTGAATTTGTCCTGATTTCACCAGCGGCAAAAGGACATCAAGGTTCTGCTCAAAAAGAAGTGTAGGAGGCATTAATGAAAAAAAGGTGAGGCGGGTGCCTGTTTTCGCCGCGAACTCGGCGTAAGCCCGCACAGTTTCGGGGTTAGCGCCGTCATCCACTGTCCACGCCACATAGTGCCCTTCACCAGCTAGACGGTACTGGATATCTTTCCATGGGTGGGGTTTAGCGATTGGGTTTTTTGACACCGGCGGCTCTGCAGGTTCGGGGGAGTCCACGGCAGCAGTTGGTGAAGCATCGTCGCTATGGGGCGTGCCTGTGGGGGCTGCGATAAACCTCGTTTCGGCGGCATTCTCTACGGTATTCTTGGAGGAGCATCCCGCTATGAGCGGGATAATAGAGCCCACTACAAACGTGCGGCGTGAGAATAACGAGTCGTGAATGGTCATACTTCTAAGCATAGCCCGTATACTCCCTCAGCTAAGATTCTCAACAGGGTGAGAAAGCTCCCCCGTGTGTGCCCTCATCCACGCGGTTTTGTGCTTGTGTGTCACCAACCGGTTGATAGTGATTTGGCTGATACTATGGGGGCATGGCTAAGAAAATCGTATTGCTCGCGGCTACGGCCGTGCTATTAGCCGGGTGTTCCGCAGAAGTTGCTCCCGGCCTTACCTTCACCCCCGCCCAAGATTACGGAAACCGTGGGGACATTACTGTCTCAGCTGAGGTGCTTAGCGGTAACGAACATAATGGTTTCCACGCCAAAGCGGGTAAGGTTCGCTTTTTCCAGGATGGTATTGAGGTGAACTCTGCTGAGCAGAAACTCACCGAGAAAACCGGGTACTACCGCGTAGGCGCCTCTAATAGTCACGAGCTAGCCGGTAAAACTATCTCGGTGGCCGTCTACGCCGATGATCCTCAAGACACTGTTAAATGCGCTATTAAGGTAACAGGCGAAGACCACCCGGTGCACCATTCGGAACAGGCCGAAGGGAAAGGCTCGGCCTACTGCCAGGTGAAGCTCAGCTCAGGACCCTATCAGCTACCTGCTGGTGCCTCGGGCGAGTCAAAGCATTCGCATTAGGGCTCCTCAGGTAACTAACGCGTAGCCCACAGCGTTGTGTATACACCACCGATTCTTTAAAGCCTGCGCACACACAAAAACCGCACACACTATAGATACTGAACAGCTGCCGCTCGTATCCTGCGCAACTGCCTGTGCAGGATACGAGCGCGGCTGTGTTCTGCCCATTTGGAGACATCCGAGCGCCCAATATTATAGTGACGCGACCATATAATCTTCCCCAAATAAGAAAAATGGGGTGTCTATATGGAACACTAATACGTATGGAAAATCTGGGTACCCACGAATTACGCACCATGGTAACCGAGGCCGCCGATGAGGCAGTCAACATTGGTTACCGGGTGGGCGACACCCTGCATCGGTGGCGTGAACGCCGCGCTATCGCCCAAGGCCAAGAGCCCATTATTGTCCCGTCAGAGGGGTACGGGCGGGTAGCCACCGGCGCCAAGAACGGGTGGGTGCGTATACTGGCACGTGCCCTGTATAAAACTGAGGCGTTTGAGAAACTGCTCTATGTGGTTGAGGGTACTCAAGATACGGACAACCCCATGCGCGGGTGGCGTGCCTTCACATCCATTGCCATGTCTGATGCTCCCGTAACCATTATTATCGCGGGAAGAACTTATGAGGTTCGCACCGATAGAGGTGGTGTCCTTGACGTTAAGCTTGATATTGACCTGCCAGCGGGGCTTCATGAAGTTATTATGTATGTTCCTGGTTCCCGTGCTGCTGTCACCAGTGTCTACATTGTGCCTGCTGAGCAGAAGATCGGCGTAATTGCTGACGTTGATGATACAGTCATGGTTACTATGCTTCCGCGTCCGCTTGTAGCGGCATGGAACTCGTTCGTGATTGATGAACACGCACGTATTCCTACCCCCGGCATGGCTGTGCTTATGGACCGGATTCGGGCTGCGCACCCTCAGGCCCCTTTTATGTATCTGTCTACTGGTGCCTGGAATATCACCCCAACGCTGCGTCGTTTTCTGACCCGTAACGGGTATCCGCGCGGCACGTTCTTGCTCACTGACTGGGGGCCTACGCCAGATCGCTGGTTCCGTTCCGGCACCCAACATAAGGTACAGTCCTTACGAAGGTTGGCGCACGAGTTCCCCGAGATGCAGTGGATCCTCATCGGTGATGACGGCCAGCGCGACCCGGATATATACAACGGGTTTGCAGTGCGGTACCCCCAGAATGTTGCGGCTATTATGATTCGTAACCTAACGGTGGGGGAGACGGTGCTGGCCTCAGGGCGAGTATGGGGTGATAAGCGGGCGCAACAGATGACCCAGTCGCCGCTGTGGATGGAAGCAAATGACGGTGATACGCTCAGCCGCAAACTGCGCCAACGCGGCCTGCTCTAAAGCGTACGGCGTATAGGGGCGGCCTGGTACCCACCCTGGCGGGAAATCACTCTTGTAGAGACCTCTTGTAACGGCAGGAAACAGTACCAATAATGAGCCTCTAAAGGTCTCAAAAGTTATGGAACTACATGTTTTTTCGGCGCGAAAAATGGCATATTTGGGTTTAAGTTGTTTTTAAGTTGCTTAACCAACTGTACGGGGTGCTATGTCAGCACCGGAGGACAGTAAAAATTTTATGAAATCTTTATATGTGTAGTTAAACCACTGGTACGGACCTCAAAACGAGCATTCAACTCGGAGAATATCGCCCGTTATTCCCCGTAAAATCGCGGAAGTGCGGGAGTGCTAGAAAAATCAAGCATTACAACTGATGTAAATCTCACATACCCCGGTAAAATCACGACGCACGGCAGATTAGAGGCGAAAACGGTATGGGGATTCCCAGACTGATAGTAAACCCCACCATGTGGATAACCTGAAAGTATCCGTGCAACGGCGCGGGAAGGCTTATTGGCCGGGGTGTGGATAAGCTGTGGGGGCACTGCGAAGAACGTGCGCTCCTGTGGGTTTTTCGAACATGAAAAAATTGATGCACCACATCATCTTGGGGTTAAAAAAATTTCTAACACTACATGTAGTATTAATACTCGGTTCGGGTGATAATCTGAATCGGCGTCAACGCTCCCTCAATACGAGAGCGATACGGGGCGCCCACCCCGCCTTTCGGGGCACAAGTAACCACACAACTCATTCAGCAATAATGCTCCCGCCGCTTGCGGGGCCGACAAGGAGAATTTCAATGGTAGTGACCGTGTACACCAAGCCCCAGTGCGTTCAGTGCAACATGACCTACCGGGCCCTCGACGCCAAAGGCATCAACTACCACAAGGTAGATATCACCGAAGACGACCGAGCATTAGCAAAAGTTAAGTCCCTCGGGTACATGCAGGCTCCCGTTGTGATTGCCGGTGAAGACCACTGGTCTGGCTTTCAGCCCGATAGGATCAACGCTCTAGCCGATATCGCGGTTTCCGCGTAATAAGCAGCCACCCCTGCGGCGGCACAATCCAAGGAGAAGAAAGTGACAACCCCTCTCGCTCAGAAACCCACCGACGAGAACGCAGAGATCCGAGAGTACATCTTGGGTGCCCGCGATGCCGTCGAGGGTCGAGCGACCACACCGGTAGGGGATGAGGCCCCACTGGTGGTTTACTTCTCTTCCATCTCTGGAAACACCCACAAGTTTGTTGAAAAACTTCATGCCCGTACCCAGCGCCTGCCGTTACGGACCGGTGAAGACACGCTCGTCGTCCAGGAACCGTATGTGCTGTGCGTACCCACCTACGGTAAACCGGAAGGTGCGGGGAACGTGCCTCCGCAGGTGGTGAAATTCCTGAACGTTGAAGAAAACCGCCGCAATATGGTGGGTGTTATCGGAGCAGGCAATACCAACTTCGGGCCTCTCTTTGGCATCGCAGCAGATATCGTATCCGCAAAGTGCGATGTGCCGGTGCTCTTCAAATTTGAGCTCATGGGAACCCCCTCAGACGTAGACAAAGTGAACGAAGGATTGGAAGAATTTTGGAAGCAAAACTTCCCTCAGCGCTAGAAACTCTCGGCGCTTCTCACGCTGGTAAGACCACCCCCGAAAAATTTCAGGGGATGAGCTACCACGAGCTGAACGCTCTGCTGAACCTGTACGACGAAAACGGCAAGATCCAGTTTGACGCAGACCGTCAGGCGGCACGCCAGTACTTCCTGCAGCACGTCAACAACAACACCGTATTCTTCCACGACCTTGAAGAGAAGATCGAGTACCTGATCGAGAACCAGTACTACGAGCCGGAGCTCTTCGAGAAGTACAGCTTCGACTTCGTCAAGAATCTGTTCAAACGTGCCTACGCCGTGAAGTTCCGGTTCCCCACTTTCTTGGGAGCCTTCAAGTTCTACACTTCCTACGCTCTGAAAACCTTCGATGGGCAGCGCTACCTAGAGCGTTTTGAGGACCGCGTATGCATGGTTGCGCTGCTGCTGGCGGAAGGCAACGAGACACTGGCGGAGGAAATCGTGGACGAGATTATCTCGGGGCGTTTCCAGCCTGCCACGCCCACGTTCCTCAACGCTGGAAAGAAACAGCGCGGTGAGCTGGTCTCCTGCTTCCTGCTTCGCATCGAAGACAATATGGAATCTATCGGACGTTCCATTAACTCGGCGTTGCAGCTCTCAAAACGCGGTGGCGGGGTGGCGTTCGCTCTGACGAACCTACGTGAATCCGGTGCACCCATTAAGAAAATTGAGAACCAGTCCTCCGGTGTCATCCCCGTTATGAAGCTTCTTGAGGATGCTTTCTCCTACGCGAACCAGCTGGGCGCGCGGCAGGGGGCGGGGGCCGTGTACTTGCACGCACACCACCCCGACATTTACTCGTTCCTTGACACCAAACGCGAAAATGCTGATGAGAAGATCCGCATTAAAACCCTCTCACTGGGTGTGGTGATCCCCGATATCACCTTCAAACTCGCCAAAGAGAACAAAGATATGTACCTGTTCTCACCGTACGATGTGGAACGCATCTACGGGGTTCCTTTCTCGGATATTAATGTGAGCGAAAAATACCAGGAAATGGTGGATGACTCGCGGATCCGTAAAACCAAGATTAATGCGCGCGAGTTCTTCCAGACCATCGCTGAGGTGCAGTTCGAATCCGGCTACCCATACATTATGTTTGAGGACACCGTGAACCGGGCTAACCCGATTGACGGCAAGGTTATTATGAGTAACCTCTGCTCCGAGATTCTTCAGGTGTCAAAGCCCTCGAAATACCACGATGACCTTGGGTATGCGGAAACGGGGAAGGATATCTCATGCAACCTCGGTTCGCTCAATATTGCTATGACTATGGACGGCGATAACCTCGGAAAAACTGTTGAAACGGCAATCCGTTCGCTCACCTCCGTCTCAGATCAGTCGGATATCCGTTCCGTCCCCTCCATTGAACGCGGTAACGACATGAGCCACGCGGTCGGGCTGGGGCAGATGAACCTGCACGGCTACTTGGCGCGTGAACATGTGCATTACGGTTCCGAAGAGGCACTGGATTTCACCAATATCTACTTTTACACGGTGGCCTATCATGCAATCCGCGCCTCCATGGAAATTGCTAAAGAACGTGGCGTGACATTTGAAGGGTTCGAGAACTCAAAGTATGCCAGCGGTGAGTTCTTCGCCAAGTACATTGAGAAAGAATGGGAGCCGCAAACGGAACGTGTTCGTGAACTGTTTGCCAAGCACCACATTCCCACCCGCGAGGACTGGATTCAGCTGGCAGCCGATGTAGCTCAGTACGGTATGTACAACCAGAACCTGCAGGCTGTTCCGCCCACCGGGTCTATCTCGTACATTAACGGTTCGACCTCCTCAATCCATCCGATCGCCTCCAAGATTGAGATTCGTAAGGAAGGTAAGCTGGGGCGTGTCTACTACCCGGCACCCTTCATGACGAACGAGAATCTTGACTACTATAAGGACGCGTACGAGATCGGGTTCGAGAAGATTATCGACACCTACGCTGTGGCCACTCAGCATGTGGATCAGGGTCTGTCGCTAACCTTGTTCTTCCGTGACACCGCAACAACCCGCGACATTAACCGCGCTCAGATTTATGCTTGGCGCAAGGGAATCAAGACCATCTACTATATCCGCCTGCGGCAGATGGCTCTTGAAGGTACCGAAGTTGAGGGCTGCGTATCCTGCATGCTGTAATGCAGCGAAACTCACCCGCATCGTGTTTCGGGGTGTGAGAAGACAGAATCTTCTTACACCCCGAAGCCCACCAGACACGTAAGGATAACAACCCAGGGTGCAACAGAACCTCACTCCAATAATCGCCGCACTCGCTAACTCTGACTGTCAGCGCATGTATGCCCAGATTGTTCTGGGGCAAGCACCCGAGTCGCCGAATCGGCGTGAGCGTAAACTGATCGACCGTCTAAAAACGGTTGGGCTTGTCACGGAAGACCCTGCGGGCTCCCTTATCCTGACGGATGTATTCACCGAATACTTACTGGCGGGTAAACACGAACGGGGCCAAGAAACTGTGGGGGTGCAGCGGTTCCTTGTTAAAGGACGGGTGCAGAGGTGGCCATCCCGTGCGGAGGATAAGGATGCCCTTCTGCGGTGGATTATCACCGAAAGTATTGCAGAATCCGAGCGGCTTGCAGAGTCTGAACTGAATGACCGCATACGACGGTACACCGAAGATCCGGCTTTGGTGCGTCGCTACGGGGTAGATTTTGGGATGCTGCGACGGGACCCAGCCACACAGATCTACTACCTCAGTCAGTAGCTATCTTAAGCTTTACGGAACCAGTTGGCGCGCTCATAACGGTAGTAGCTGGGAGCGAGAAACTAGTGAGCGCAGGAACTGTGTCAGAATAGAAAAACATGAGACGCCCCTAAGGCATTGATCCGCTATAGGAGAAACAAATATGAGCGAAAAGGTACACCTCGTTGACCACCCAATTGAGGCTATTAACTGGAACCGTTTAGAGGACGAGAAAGACCTTGAGGTCTGGGACCGCCTCACCGGTAATTTCTGGTTACCTGAGAAGGTGCCGTTGAGCAACGACGTACCCACGTGGAAGACTCTGACCGCGGAAGAGAAAGAGCTGACCATGCGGGTCTTTACCGGTCTGACGTTGCTGGACACCATTCAGGGTACTGTGGGTGCTGTCTCTCTGCTTCCCGATGCCGTTACTGCGCACGAAGAGGCCGTATACACCAATATTGCTTTCATGGAGTCAGTGCACGCAAAGTCGTACTCCTCCATTTTCTCGACCCTGTGCTCCACTAAGGAAATTGATGAGCATTCCGCTGGGCCTCTGAGAACGAATACCTACAGAAGAAGGCAAAGATTATCCTCGCCTACTATATCGGCGATGACCCGCTTAAGAAGAAGGTCGCTTCCACACTTTTGGAGTCTTTCCTGTTCTACTCTGGGTTCTACCTTCCCATGTACTGGTCGGCGCATGCCAAGCTGACTAACACCGCTGACCTGATCCGTCTGATTATTCGTGATGAGGCTGTTCATGGTTACTACATTGGGTACAAGTTCCAGCGTGGACTGGCAAAGGAAACCCCGGAGCGTCAGGCAGAGCTGAAGGAATACACCTTCAACCTGCTGTACGAGCTGTATGAGAACGAGGTGGCTTATACCCACTCGCTCTATGACGGGGTAGGCTGGAGCGAGGATGTGAAGAAGTTCCTGCACTACAACGCCAATAAGGCTCTGATGAACCTGGGGTATGAGGCCATGTTCCCGGCCTCGGTAACGAATGTTTCCCCTGCTATCCTTTCGGCGTTGTCGCCCAATGCCGATGAGAATCATGACTTCTTCTCAGGCTCCGGTTCATCCTACGTGATCGGCAAAGCTGTGAATACCGAAGACGAAGACTGGGACTTCTAAAGCCGCAGCGTTATTTAAATAACTATGCACGTGTAAAAGCGAGCGGGGCATTTCCCTGCTCGCTTTTACCATACTCACAGGATTTAAACCTTCAAATTAAGGTTTAGGAATATGTACTGTTAAAGTGCAAGTTATTTCGAGCGAAGGAGTTGATGCTCATGTTAAGGACCCGTCCCTCATCTGCCCGCCGTGCTGCCCTTCTTGGTGTGAGTACGGTAGTACTTGCGCTGGGTTCATCTGCTCTTGCAGTTCCTGGAGCATCGGCAGTAGACTCTTCGGCAAGTTCATCGTCCTCGGCAAGTGCTTCTGCTTCAGCGGATGCCTCTTCATCTGCTTCGTCTTCGGTACCTTCGAAAGATAATGGCTCTCCGAATGAGGGCGCCGAAGCTAAGCATGACGAGAATTTTAAGTTCTTGGAGTACGAGAACATCATCGACTGGACTGATTACAAGGTGACCGGCGAACACGAAATCACTTTTACCACCCTCACGGGTACCCCTAGGTGCTACGACGTCCGTGCGGAGGTTGTTGAGAAGGATGGCGTGATGAACGTTGCTCTAGTAGAGGGCACCATTCCTGGCGCACCCGATGCCTGCACCGCAGAGGCGCGCATTGCGAAGGTTAGGTAAAGACGAAGGCTAAGGCTTCCACGCTTAAGGTGCAGCAGCTGCCTGAATCCATGGTGCGCCTCAATAAAGGAGCTATCCAAGGTGCTTAGGGGATTATGAGGAAACTGCCCTCAACTGTAGAGTCGGTTTTCTTGCTGTCTCTAAACAGTAGACCGTGGTGATTCCATCTTTGACTGATGGGACACCACGGTCTCCTTTAATAGCTGTGGATGAAAATAATATCGCAGCAGCAGGGGAGGGGACGGGAGGCTCAGCACCTTACTGAACATTTCTAATCTTTATCCCTTCACTTTACGGTTGAGAAAATATTAGTCTTAGAGGAAGAGTTTTATACCCTGAAGGAGCTGATACTCATGTTGAAGACCCGCCCCTCATCTGCCCGCCGCACTGCTCTTCTTGGTGTGAGTGCGGTAGTGCTTGCGCTGGGATCATCTGCTCTTGCAGTTCCCGGGGCATCGGCAGCGACTCCTTCGGCCAGTCCGTCGTCCCAGGTGCCTTCGCAGGATGGGACCTCGTCAACTTCAAATAACTCACCGGTTGTGAGTGGCGAAGCTAAGCATGACGAGAATTTTAAGTTTATGCAGGATGAGCGTATTGCTAACTGGATCGAGTATCGGGTGACTGGTGAACATGAAATTACGTTCACTGTTATTACCGGAACCCCTAGCTGCTACGACGTCCGCGCGGAGGTCGTAGAAAAGAACGGTACGTTGAAGGTCGCACTGGTGGAAGGGACTATCCTTGGTGCTCCTGATGGGTGTACTGAGGAAGCGCTCTACAAGGATGTAAAGGTCAAGACTAAGGCTAAGGCATCTACGCTCAAGGTGCAGCAGCTGCCCAAGTCGCAAGTGTATCTTAATAAGAAGATTACTCCTGCGTAAGGGCCTGAGCTGCAAAGCTCATTAAGGTAGGGGGAGTAAGTCGTAGGGCTGGCTCCTCTCCGCCTTTTATGCGCAGGCCGTGGCATCCAATCGTTGAGAGGCGGGGTGCCACGGTCTTCTTGATGCCTGCGGATAAAACGAAAAAATAATAGTGCTTCGGAAGCAGCAATATGGCAGGTTCTTATGAGCGTTAAACGTTCTCAGGGAACATGCGACACATTCCCAGTATTTAACTCTTCACTTTAAGGTTAGGGAAATAATAATCTAAAACTGAAAATTTTCCATCCTGAAGGAGCTGATGCCCATGCCACAATCTCGTACTTCCTCCATCCGCTACGCTAGTCGAATCGGGATCGGTGCCCTGACTTTAGCATTAGGGTCCGCTGCATTGACCGCTCCCGCCGCCTCCGCAACTTCAGGGGACACAGCAACGGTAACGGCGCAGCCTAGTGCTTCTGCAAGTACCGATGCTTCCACCGCCACTTCTTCACCGGCGATACAATCCTTTACCCCTATCCCCGTTGTCCCTCTGCCGCATACAGGCGATAGCGACGATGACTCCACGCGGTTGTATAACGGGCATATCGTTAAATGGAGTGGCTATCATATAACCGGTGACCACGAAATTACTTTCGATGCTCAAGTTAACTCTTGCACGAGCCTGCACGCTAAAACTATTGAAGAAAATGGTGTGCTAAAAGTTGCCCTCATTGGCAGTAACCCTACCAGGCACACTGCATGCATCGCAGTTATGCGTCAGGAGCATGTGAAAGTTAAGACCACGGCAAACGCCAACACACTGCGGGTTCAGCCTCTTCACGTCTTGGCTGTATACAACGGTGGGGGAGGTGGTAATACACCCCACTAGTTTATCGATATACCTGTGCCCAGTACGTACGGTGAACAGTTAGGGGCGATACCCATATGCTCCGTATAGCGTGGCTGTTTGATGCACAGTAGAGAAATATCGGGGCTCTCCTTCACAATGGTGAGCCCCGATATCTTTGCGGAAGCTAATGTTGCATAGGCTATTGGGGACAGATGCGGGACTCATCGTTACTTTCGATCAGCTCCTGATAGAACATAATTTTCCGGTGCACAAAATCAACCCGTTGCTGTGCTTCAATAAGCTGCTGCTGGGCAATACGCGCATACTGCTCCACAATGCGCAACCGTTCGGGAGCTGTCTTACTTCCTTGACGCCCTAAATCTACATACGTCTTCACATCTGCAATGCTCATACCGCATTTACGTAGGCAATGGATAGTTTCGAACCAACCGATGCATTCATCGGTAAAAACACGGTTTCCTTTCTCGTCCCTCTGCAAGGTGGGAATGAGGCCCTGGTCGGTGTAATAGCGTACCGTGTGGGGGCTTAGATTTACTCGTTCAGAAACCTCTTTGACCGTGTAGCTCATTCCTTCATTATTTCACGGACCTGCTGAATATAAGGGCCTGCAGCATCCCGTGCCTTTGCGTGATACAGGTATGGTTCGCATCTAGAATGTGTTTTATATCGGGTTTGAAGGTTTAAGCTTGCCCTAGAGCAGCTCGAAGGACGTAGTCTTGTACAGCAATCAATAGTAAACCGCTAAACTAGCCGAGAGTGAGTAGTACACTAATGCGTTCAGTCATTATGGAAGAACCCGGTAAAGTCGTCGTAGAAGACCGCCCCATGCCCACCCTCCTAGAGTCCACGGATGCCATTATTAAACTTGCCGCATCCTGCATCTGCGGTTCTGACCTGTGGCCCTACCGTGGCGCGCAGCCTGTAGACCACCAGCAGATGGGGCATGAATATATCGGTGAGGTTATTGAAGTTGGCGACGATGTTAAGACCGTCAATCCTGGCGATTTTGTCGTTGGTTCTTTCTGCATCTCATGCGGTGAGTGTGCAACCTGTCAGGATGGTTACCCGTCACGGTGCCTGAAAGCCATTGCTGCAGGCGATGGTTTCATCGGTATGCGCTCGAACGGTACCCAGGCGGAATACGCCCGCATTCCTTTCGCGGACGGCACTTTGGTTAAGACTCCCGCATACCCTACCGCAGAGCAGATTCCTCATCTGATGGCAGCATCCGATGTGCTGGGGACTGGCTGGTACGCAGCTGACGCCGCAAGGCCGGCCCGGGTAAGGCTATTGTTGTAGTTGGCGATGGTGCCGTTGGTCTGGGCGCAGTTATTGGCGCTAAGCAGCTGGGCGCTGAGAAGATCATCATGATGTCTCGCAACCCCAAGCGCCAAGAGCTGGCTAAGCAGTTCGGTGCAACCCACGTGGTGGAAGAACGCGGCGAAGAAGGTATCGCCAAGGTTCTAGAGCTTACCGACGGGGTGGGAGCGCACGGTGTTGTAGAGGCTGTGGGTACTCAGCAGTCCTTTGACCAAGCCATCGGATGCGTACGCCACGGCGGTTACATTGGCTTCGTAGGCGTGCCCCACGACAGCTCTATCGGTACCGACGTGCTCTTTGGTAAACAGGTTCATCTTGAAGGTGGTCCCGCACCGGTTCGTAAATACCTGCCGACCCTGATTGACCTGATTTATAAGGGTGAGATTGAGCCCGGTAAGGTCTTCGATCTGGAACTGCCTATCGACCAAGCCCCCAAGGGCTATGAGGCAATGGATCAGCGTACCGCGACCAAGGTGCTGCTGACGATGTAGCCCCTGCATATAATCCTTTACAGTGTGTTCGGGCAGGCACTAATACAATATGTTGTTCCCCAGAAGGTGAGCTGGCTTTAGCTCAGTTTCTGGGGAACAGTTAGTGTACCTCTTGGAATCCTCCTGGGATTGATGTGGTTTTTGACCAGAGTAATGTGTTGTAGCTTCACAGATAAGAGCCATAATGGGTGACAATCCGTGAGCTAAAGCATAAAAATGGGAAAAGGAACTGTTGGCTACAACTGCAAAGGACGATGATGACCAAGCCTTTCCCTTCCGACCTTGAAATTGCTCAGGCAGCTACCCTTGAGCCGATCACCGAAATCGCCGCCGAAAAACGGGATTAGTGCGGATCGTCTGGAACCCTTACGGCAAGTATGTTGCGAAGGTTCTTCTGGACGAAAACCACTAACGCCGAGACCGCACGTAAGCGCGGCTCCAAATACATTGTTGTAACCGCTGTGACCCCCACCCCGCTCGGTGAAGGTAAAACCGCTACTTCCGTATCACTGGCCCAGGGCTTCGCACAGACCGGACGCAAGGCGATGCTCACCCTGCGTCAGCCCGCCATGGGTCCCACCTTCGGTATTAAGGGTGGTGCAGCTGGCGGTGGCTACTCTCAGATCGTGCCCATGGAGAAGCTGAACCTGCACCTGACCGGCGACTTCCACGCTGTTACCGCAGCCCACAACTTGCTTGCCGCGATGATCGACAACCACCTGCACCAGGGGAACGACCTACGCATTGACCCGCGCGCTATCGAATGGCGTCGGGTCATTGACATTAATGACCGCTCTCTGCGGAACGTTGTAGTCGGGTTGGGTGAACGTATTGACGGCGTACCCCGCCAGACCGGGTTCGATATTACCAGCGCCTCCGAGATCATGGTGATTCTCTCCCTGGCAACCTCATTCAAGGATCTGCGTGAGCGCCTGGCGAAGATCGTTGTGGGTCTGAACTATGACGGTGAGGCTGTTACCGCCGCCGATTTGAAGGCTGACGGCGCCCTGGCAGTCATTCTGGCTGATGCCATTAACCCGAACCTGCTGCAGACTCTTGAGCACACTCCGGCGCTTATCCATGCGGGCCCCTTCGGTAATATCGCCACCGGTAACTCGTCAATCGTGGCGGACTATGTTGGTCTCGAATATTCGGATTACGTGATTACTGAGGCAGGCTTCGGCGCTGACATGGGCGCGGAGCGTCTCTTTAACGTTAAATGCCGTATCTCCGGGCTGAAGCCTGATGCAGCGGTTCTGGTTGTAACGGTGCGTGCCTTGAAGTCGCACTCCGGGCTGTACAAGATTGTTCCCGGTAAGCCTCTTCCCGACGGTATGCTGCAGGAAAGCCCCTCAGATGTTGAGGCAGGGGCTGCAACCTGAAGAAGCACATTGAGATTGTGCGTAACTTTGGCGTGCAGCCTGTGGTCGCTATTAACGCGTTCCCCACCGACTTCGACTCCGAGCATGAGGCTATTCGCCGTATCGCTGAAGAAGCAGGTGCCCGTGTGGCTATTCACCGTGGCGTTGCCGAAGGCGGTAAGGGCACTGTCGATTTGGCGAATGTGGTTGCTGAGGCATGTGATGATGTTTCGGAGCTGAAGTTCACCTATGACCTTGAGGACTCGCTGGAAACGAAGCTGGAGAAGGTCGCTACCAAGGTGTACGGTGCTGACGGTATTTCGATTGCTCCCGCCGCCGCTAAGCAGCTTAAGCGTTTCGCTGATTTGGGATACGGTAACCTGCCCGTGGTGATTGCCAAGACCCACCTGTCTATCTCTTCAGATGCTTCTCTGAAGGGCGCACCCACCGGCTGGACTTTGCCGGTGCGTGAGGTTCGTTTGGCAGCTGGTGCCGGTTACGTGTACGCAATTTGCGGTACGATGCGCACCATGCCTGGGTTGAGCAAGAGCCCCGCAGCTGAGCGCATTGGATTCGATGAAAACGGTACGATGGTTGGTCTCTCCTAAGAGGCAGTAGCAGCAGCGTACGTGCTGGTGAGCCCCGCATCTGGGTCAGAATATGACCCCAGATGCGGGGCTCAGTCTATAAAACTACATACGTGTAGTTTTCAGATGAGGTTTTTTGAAATGTTCCCCACGGGAAAAATAGCTGTTTTCGGAGGAATAAATAGGTGCCAATAGAGAATGTGTATTGATTGGCTGAGGCATGTATTGACTAGGGGATTTGGGGCGCAGATTCAGATGCTCTGGCAGACCCCTAAAAACAGACCAATTGTAACCGTGCGGCACCTTAAATTTGCTGATTTTCAGGTTGTTGGATCGGAATTTTTTTAAAGGTTGTGTTTAGCTTGATAAAAAAATACTGGCATTTTAGACTGCTAGTTCAAAAAACCGCGATATACCGGGCGTTTCCGGGGATGGTGACCTGGAAGGAGGCGGTTCCAAATCTTGAAGGAATCACAATAGGCCGTCGAACAAGGCGAATACACGCCAAAAAAATTTACATGATTTAGGTCACTAAAAAATCGCCAATAATCAAATTGGTACTTAAAAAACCTTGTTATGGACAGGGTGAATATAACGAAACGGTTACAAACTCTGTCTATGGGTCATGGAGCCTGCCAATCAGGGGCAAAAACACCCCAAAAAAAGCGCCCAAAAATTCATATACACTTATGTCATCAGGTAATCGTAGGGTTTTGAATAGATCTTTGGATTGCTTGTGTTTGAGCTGAGTGATAGATGTGTTCTACGCATCGAGAAACGACCACGCTAAGGTAGCGTGGTCGTTTCTTTTTGTGTTCAGTAGGAGCGCAATGATGCACAATAGAGAAGAACTTAGGGCATTAGACTCTAATCGCGCACTACGCAACAGATTATCTGCCGACTTCCTACCAGCCCCGTTCGCCCCATTCCTCCAGATGGGGGCGTTCCTCCCAAGAGTCGTGGAACGTCCATGACCAGGAAGCACAATCGTATCGTCATCAAAAAGCGCCGAAAAAGTTTCTCCAGGACGTTTGCGAAAAAGCTCGCCAAACTGCTGCCGAGAATCCGTCTTGCCAACACCACCTGGAAAAAAAGTGCATCCCCGGTAAATAAGAGCGTGGCGGGCGAACCATCTTCCCACACACTTTCAAGAACATACACGATCGACCCAGGGGTGTGCCCAGGAACTGAGATAGTCCGAACCACAGTATCACTGCCATAAAAAAATCGAATGTCTCACCACCCATTAGCGACTCTTCCACCTTAAAGCCTTCCAGCTCGTGAATCGCTTCAATGTCCTCCGCGCCAGCTGAGGTGATGGCTCCAGTGAACTTCTCAAGACCGTTAATCGCTCGAATATGGTCCCAATGCCCGTGGGTTACTACAATGCTCGTTACGCCAATCGCACGTTGCCGCACCGCCTCAAAATCGGCCTCAGACTCTATGACGCGCACGCGATGATCCTGCGCATCAGTCAGTTCAAGATGAGGACAGTCATGCAGTAGCGCGTCTAGGGTAAACGCATAGAGAGCTTCGGCGTCATCTGCGGGGTCTATGAGCAGTTGTTCACCGGAGTGGCGCATCGTCAGCAGGTAGACGCTATTGTCCATCTCAGAAACGCTCAATGCGCGGACCGTGAATTCAGGATTCTCAAACAGCAGTGTGGATTCGGGATAAGTACTCATACTTTTAAGTGTAGGGGAGGTACGTGTAAGGTACTGAGGGCTCTTGAGCTTGGGGCAGAACCACGCATCACTGTACATACCTACGAACGTATGAGTTTCTCACAGGCTCTTCCGCCCGTATCGAAATACCCCGTGACCAGGACAAAGGCTGATAGAATATTATTTCGATAGTAACGGAAGGATAGCCGATGTCCCCTCGCCCCGGCACCAGCGTGCCTGCTGCACCGCGCGCTAACGATCTAAGCAGTATTCGTGTGCAGGGAGCACGCGAGAACAACCTTTAAAAAATGTAGACCTTACCATTCCGCGCGATGCGATGGTCGTCTTTACCGGGCTATCAGGGTCCGGAAAAATCCTCGCTGGCCTTCGACACGATCTTCGCAGAGGGACAACGCCGATACGTCGAATCGCTCTCTTCATACGCCCGCATGTTCCTAGGGCAGGTGGACAAACCGGATGTAGACTTCATCGAAGGGCTCTCACCCGCTGTGTCTATCGACCAGAAATCTACCTCAAAAAACCCGCGTTCTACTGTAGGAACCATCACCGAAATCTACGACTATATGCGTCTGCTGTGGGCGCGTGTAGGGCATGCCCACTGCCCAGAATGCGGTGAAGAAATAACTAAACAAACCCCGCAACAGATCGTTGATACCCTCATGGGGTACCCTGAGCGTACCCGCGTGCAGGTGCTTGCCCCCGTCGTATCTGCACGCAAAGGGGAGTTCGTCGATCTTTTCAAAGACCTGCTAACCCAAGGGTACTCACGCGCCCGAGTAGACGGGCAAACAGTGCAGCTTTCCGACCCCCCGAAACTGGCTAAACAGTACAAACACACGATCGAGGTGGTCGTTGACCGCATCGTCATTAAAGACGGCATTAACCAGCGCCTGACTGACTCGGTGGAAACCGCACTACGGCTTGCCGACGGGCGTTTACTTATCGATTTTGTAGATGAGGCGGAAGACAGCCCCGAACGTACCCGCAGTTTCAGCGAAAACCTAGCTTGCCCCAATAACCACCCCCTGCAAATCGACACAATTGAGCCGCGCGCCTTCTCGTTTAACTCCCCGTTCGGTGCCCTGCCAAGCGTGCGACGGTATCGGCTCCCGTCTCGAAGTGGACGAAGAGCTGCTGATTCCCAACCCCGAGCTGAGCCTCGGCGAAGGCGCTATTGCGCCCTGGTCACAGGGCAAAGCAACCACCGAGTACTGGTTACGTCTGCTCGCCGGTCTGGGTGAAGAACTTGGGTTTGACCTTAACACCCCATGGAATAAGCTATCCGCCAAAGTGCAGAAAGCGATCCTGAGCGGAAAAGATTTTTAAAGTCGAAGTCTCATACCGTAACCGATTCGGGACGCGAACGCCGCTACACCAGCGGATTTGAAGGGGTCAAAGCCTACATTAAACGCAAACATGCAGAGACTGAGTCAGACTTCGCGCGTGACCGCTACGAACAGTACATGCGTCAGGTGGCGTGCCCCAGCTGCCGCGGGGCGCGTCTGAATCCCACTATCCTAGGGGTAAAAAGTTGGGCAGAAATCCATTGCGGAAGTAACCGAACTGCCCTCTGCGCACAGCCCTAGAGTTCATGCGCGGACTGACCCTTAGCGAACGTGAAATGAAAATCGCCGAGCAGGTGCTTAAAGAGATCGACGCGCGGCTGCAATTCCTGCTGGACGTGGGCCTTGATTACCTGACCCTTTCACGCGCCGCTGGCACGCTCTCCGGCGGCGAAGCGCAACGCATCCGCTTTAGCCACCCAGATCGGTTCCGGACTGGTTGGGGTGCTCTACGTATTGGATGAGCCGTCCATCGGCCTGCACCAGCGGGATAACCGGCGCCTGATTGACACCCTGACGAAGCTTCGGGATATGGGCAATACCCTGATTGTGGTGGAGCACGATGAAGACACCATGCGTGAGGCAGACTGGATAGTGGACGTTGGCCCCGGCGCAGGTGAGCACGGGGGACAGGTGGTGCACTCGGGTACATACGATGAGCTCCTCAAGAATAAGCGCTCGATCACGGGTGACTATATGGCGGGCCGCCGTGAGATTGAGGTACCTGCAACACGCCGGCCGGTGGATAAGAAACGACGTGTGAAAGTGTTCGGTGCGCGCGAAAAATAACCTCAAAGAAATGTGGATGTGGTTTTCCCGTTGGGTGTTTTTACCGCCGTCACTGGGAGTGTCTGGGTCGGGGAAATCCACTCTGGTGAACGACATCCTGTACACCTCACTGGCCAATAAACTCAACGGCGCGAAACAAGTGCCGGGGCGCCACAGGAAAATTGAGGGGCTTGAACACCTCGATAAAGTGATTCATGTGGATCAGTCCCCGATTGGGCGCACCCCGCGGTCAAACCCCGCAACCTACACGGGCGTATTTGATAATATTCGTAAGCTTTTTGCCGAAACAAACGAGGCAAAAATACGGGGGTATACCCCTGGGCGTTTTTCGTTTAACGTCAAAGGCGGCAGGTGCGAGGCTTGTTCAGGCGACGGCACGCTCAAGATTGAGATGAACTTCCTGCCGGATGTGTATGTACCGTGCGAGACCTGCCACGGCAAACGTTACAACCGTGAGACCCTTGAAGTGCACTACAAGGGTAAAACCATCGCCGATGTGCTTGAAATGCCGGTAGAGGAAGCCGCCGAATTTTTTGCGGCTTTTACCCCTATCGCCCGGCATTTAAATACCCTGGTGGATGTTGGTCTAGGGTATATCCGGTTGGGGCAGCCCGCCACTACGCTGTCGGGCGGTGAAGCGCAACGTGTGAAACTGGCGGCAGAGCTGCAGAAACGTTCTAATGGTCGTTCTATCTATGTGTTGGATGAGCCGACTACCGGGCTGCATTTTGAGGATATCCGGAAGCTGCTGGCGGTTCTGCAGTCGCTTGTCAATAAGGGCAACACTGTTATCACTATTGAACATAACCTTGATGTGATTAAATGCGCTGACTGGATTATTGATATGGGGCCGGAAGGCGGCGATGGCGGGGGTACCGTAATTGCCGAAGGAACCCCCGAGTCCGTGGCTGGGGTCGCTTCCTCACACACCGGCCGTTTTATCCAGGAGGTTCTGTGAACGCTGCACATGCACGTGGTGCCGTCACCACACGTGACCGTGCCCGGCATATGATCGCCGCCCAGTTAGAAGCCGATTTTTTTGTTTGCCGCACGGTTCAGTCGCTAAGGCTCACGGACAGGGGGCGGGGCTACTCGCGCAGCTGCAGCTGCCAGCGGATAAGATGGGCTCATCCCGCCGCCGCAATGACGATATTTGGGAACTACGAGTCGCTAACTATGCCGGGGTGGGGCTATTGTGCGCAAAGCACCCGCGGGTGCTTGAAAAAAGCCCGCGAGTATATGGCGGGGGATAAACCCAAACTGGCTGGGTGATTACGCCCCAGCTACGCCAGCTTTAACGAGCTTCTGACCCCCTACAGCCAGCAGGGTGAGCGGAACCAGCATCTACTACACGCCCACGCGTGCGCTGCTGGAGTCAGTAGTACCTGAAAATCTTCCCGCGCAGGAAGTGAAATGCGCTGTTCCGGGGATCGGTATGATGCGCCGTGTTGATAGCGTCTCTCTTCGCCGTGCGCTATACGATCAGGTCGCGGGGGAGCACACTATTGTAACCGCTCCCAATGCTTCAGCGGCAGCTATCGAAACTAGCCCGGAAGATACGGCAGGCACCAAGCTTCCGGTGCGGTTTGAGTTTTTAACCCCGCAACAGTGCGAGCGTTTTCGAGGGGATGCCCGGTACGCAAACGCCCTGGGATTCAGCTGCTGCCGCCCCGACGTAACAGTACTAGCCGCATACGGGGTGGAGACGGAGGCAGCCGATCCGATTGCTCTGGTAGGTGCAAGCGATGACTCACCGCTCATGCGTCAAATAGGTGTGGATGTGCTTCCAGAATTTCGGCACTACGGGTTGGCTTCACGAATGATCCGTGAGGTGGCTCGTATTGTACTTGCAGAAGGGTACCTGCCGTTTTACGGGACAAGCCCATCACACATACTGTCACAACGCACCGCAGCGGCGGCTGCTCTAACCCCCACCTGGTGGGAATTTGTCTCAACCAGCCTGCACGATATGCCGGTAGACTAAACGAGACGGAAATACCTGTTAGGCGCACGCGTTATATGGTGCGGATGGGCTGAGGCTGCCCAAGGAACTTTTCACGGAAACCCGCTACTAGAAGGGGAAAATAGATGAGCACAGAACCAGATTTGCACGCGATCGGTATTGATGAGAGCGTCGCTGAGACCCGTGAACGCCTAGTAGGACGAAACGTTCCTGTGATTGATGACCCCGCTGGCGCATCCTGGGGCGTGTACACCGACCCGTCCGGTGCGAAGGTGGCGTTTGGCAGGGCGGAAGACGGTACGGAATACACTGATGCGAACCTAGAGAGCCCACACGCTTACCCGGCGCAGGGGTACCGTGTCTCGCATAACCTGGCGCACTTTGACCTTCTGGAGGGCGGAGACCGTGAAGGCCGCTTCCTCGCGTATGTGGATAACCCCACGGCCCTTACCCTGACCGAGCCGAATAAGGTGACGGTACGACCCGCCGCTCTTGGCGCTGAGGTTGTGGTCTATGCTTTCGGAGGATGAGTATCAGCAGGCCCAGTCCGAGCATGATGGCCTTACCCTAGACGCGAAACATCTGAAATCACCGTGGCTTCTGGCGCTGCACAGCGGGGATGCCACGGGGGATGAGGCAAGCTCGGTAGCAATGTTCGCGGCGGTTGTTCAAAGTGCGCAGCTGCGCACCAATGAGCTGACCGGGCGGGAAATTCTGGTATGTTCTGGGAGAATCAGTAGTGCCGATGGCTATTGCTCTTCCCGCGGAGACGGCGCAAAACCTGCATCCCGGTGCCGTGATTGCCGGTGCGTTCATTATCGTTGCCTCCGTCGAGGCATAACCACCCCTATAAGCGCACAATCCCGCATACTTTAATCAATGTGAAGGCAATATAAGAGCCCTGACTAATGAGTAAATATGCGGGATTGTTTGTGTATTGTTGGATATCCTACAGCTCGGCCCCGTTGGAGGCGATCACACGGCGGTACCAGTCGAAGGACTTCTTACGGTACCGGGCCAAGGTGCCTGAGCCGTCGTCGCTGCGATCCACATACACAAAACCGTAGCGTTTTGACATCTGTGCCGTCGAGGCTGAAATCATGTCGATACAGCCCCACGTCGTATAGCCGAGCAGCTGCACACCGTCTGCAATAGCTTCCCGAACCTGCAGCAGATGCGCACGCAAATACTCAATACGGTAGTCGTCCAGCACCGTCAGCTCGCCGTTGACCTCCACCAGCTCATCGCGGGCCCCTAAACCGTTCTCCACGATAAAGAGCGGCTTCTGCCAGCGGTCCCAGTACTGGTTCAGTACGATGCGCAACCCCACCGGGTCAATCTGCCAGCCCCACTCCGAAGCCGACAGGTGCGGGTTACTGACCCCGCCGAGCACATTGCCTGCCTCACGCTCCCCGCGCGCCGGGTTGCCGCTGGCGCAGGTAGACATGTAGTAGCTGAACGATACGAAATCAACCGTGTTCTTCAGATCCTGCCGGTCCTGCTCCGTGATCTCAAGCTGCACACCCTTATCCGCCAGTTGGCGCATAAAATAGCCGGGGTAGGCGCCGCGCACATGCACATCACCAAACATATAGTTGGCTTGTTCAGCGTGTAAGGCTGCGAGCGCATCATCAGGGCTCGGGGTGAGCGGATAGGTGGGCATCGCCAGAATCATGCAACCAATACGCGCATCTGGGGCAAGTTCGCGCGCTAACCGGGTTGCCCGTGCTGAGGCGACTAGCTCATGGTGAATCGCCTGGTATAGCTGCTGCTCTGTCAGCTGCTCCTTGGGGGTGTTAATACCCCCTGACATAAACGGCACATGAAGGACTGAGTTAATCTCGTTGAAAGTCAGCCAATACTTTACCCGGTGCCCGTACCGTTCAAACAACACCCGGCAGTACCGCTCGTAGAAGCTAATCAGCTTACGGCTCACCCACCCGTTATATTTCTCGGCAAGGTGCAGAGGGGTCTCGTAGTGGCTAATGGTCACTAAAGGCTCAATACCGTATTTTTCGAGCTCATCGAGCAGACGGTCGTAGAACGCTAGACCAGCCTCATTCGGTTCCGTTTCATCACCGTGCGGAAAAATCCGTGACCAGGCGATGGAGAACCTGAATACTTTAAACCCCATCTCGGCAAGAAGTGCAATGTCTTCCGGATAGCGGTGGTAAAAGTCAATGCCCTCAAGCTTTAGATTGTCGGGTGTGGGAGTTGCTGTACGCGGGTTGAACCCGCCGCGGGGAAGCACATCCTGAATGCTGGGGCCTTTCCCGTCTTTATCCCAGGCGCCTTCACACTGGTTAGCGGCGGTCGCCCCACCCCACAGAAATCCCGGCGGGAACTCAGCATGAGGTTTTACCATGGGGATAGGTTGCGTATTAAGGGTGTGAGTAATGTTCTGCTCTTGATGCATGAGAGGAGCCCTTCTACAGCGGTAGACGCACCCGATAAGAACACCATCGTAGCGCGGCAGAACCCGCGGATGCGTGTGACAATAGCCTTGATTTAAAGCCTACCCCAGGTGTGATTTTGTGACCACCTACACCGGGCGTGTAGGTAATACTTCGGAGCCTCGGTTATGCTTTAACAACGGGTGCGGCACCAGCCACGGCAAACGCACCTTCGCCGATATTTTTTTGACCCTGAAAGGAGCGCCGACGGTGGCTCTCGACCCCCAAAAAATTGCCATGTACCGGCAAAATCTGCAACAGCTGGACTCCCGCCGCGTCCTCAAAAAAACAAGATAGAGTCGGGTATGTCTCCGCAGGAGGCGAATGAGAAGCGCCGGGTTTAGCGAAGAAGAACTGAACACCAATATGCAGGCGCTGCCAGGGTGTGCGACCTGTGAAAACCTGGTTTTTTTCGGGTGCTGGCCCCTGAGGAGATCTGCACCCGTTACGCTATTGGCGCCCTGACCAACGAGCAGCTGGCCGACGAGCTGACCCGCTGGGAGTACAACGTACACGCCCAGTGGAACCCCTACCACGAGTTCCGGTTCTTTATGCCCGGCAGCTACGACGAGCTGGTGATGGCGTTCTATAAGAACCTCATTGACCCCACCGATCTGCAGGCGCTCGCCGCGCGAGGTCTACCGCTGCCTGCTGATCTGATTGAAGAGTGGGAGCAGGAACGAGAACTTTTCGGGCACGTTACGGCGATTTACCGCAAGATGTTCTCTAGCGCCGGTGCGCAGCGGCAAGCGCATGTGGTGGTGGGCGCTCCGGGGTCGGGTAAAAGCGAGTACATTGCGAACACCATTGAGGGGTGGAACGAAGACTATATAGTGATTGACCCCGAACTCCTGGACCGAGCATTTTTGCGGCAGTACCTTGCCGAAGGCTGGTATGAGGCTCTAAAACCTGAGCCCGCACGTGAATTTGAGAAGCAGGGGAATAAGCTGTTCCCCATGGATATTGCGACGATCGCCCGTGAAGATTCAGCGAAACTGGGAAGTATTCTTCTGAGCACGTTCGCGGACGAGGGGATGAACCTGATCCTGGAGGCAACGTTCACCCCGGGGTTTGTGGCGCAGCAGCTTGTTGACTATCTGAGCCGTAACGGGTACAGCATTAATGCTGTACGCCTAACCATTGAGAAAGAACAGGCGGTTGAACGGTGCGAGGCACGCTATGAGCGGGAATACGAACAGGCCTTGACGCAGGGGCTTGACGCCCTGGGCGCTAAGCCCGTTGACACGGCGTATATTGACTATGTTTTTGAGAACTACGCTGAGGCTGAAGAAGCCCAGAAAGCAGCTGCTGGCAAGTAGGGTCTGGGCTTTAAAGACTGTTGTGGCGGGCACCTTCGAAGGTGCCCGCTACAGTTGCGCGATGGGGGAGTAGGCTCTTACCGCCCGTACCCGAGGGAGAACATCCAGACAGTACCGATGAGACCCCCAGATAATAATGTTCACGACTGAGGCAATAAAGCCCAGCTTGAACCATTCGCCGGTCTTAATGTACCCGGACCCGAAGTACACCCCGGCAGGCCCGGAAGCGTAGTGGGTGATGCCGCCAATCAGGTTACCGGCGAAACCTAAGAATAGTGCCGCAAACATGGGCGGGGTACCTGCTGCGATAGCTGCACCGAGAAAGACCGCATAAAGCGCCACAATCTGCGCGGTATTGGATGCGAAGAAATAGTGGATGTAGAAGTACACGAGCGCCAGGACACCAAACGCTAAAGGCCACGCCATTCCACCCACACTGCTGGCGACGGATGCGCCGATCCATTCAACCACTTTGAGGGTTTTGAGGTGATCGGCCATGCCTACCAGCACGGCGAAGAAGATAAGCGTGGACCAGGCGCTTGAGTTAGCCGCCATATCTTTCCAGGTCAGCACCTTGGTAACAAGCAGAATAGCGATACCCAAAAATGCGGCCGCCGTAGCATCCACCCCCAGGCTGGAGCCTCCGATCCACAGGATAAGCAGCACTATAAAGGTGCCGAGCATAATCCACTCAGGTCGGGTCATCGGCCCAATGTTTTTAAGCTCTTCACGGGCGTGTGCGGGGGCATCGGGGGTTTTCTTAATGGTGGGAGGGTAGATTTTTGACATCACCCACGGCAGCACGATGAGGGCTGCTAGGCCGGGGACGATAGCGGCTAACGCCCATGTTCCCCAATCCAGGTGTACGCCTTTATCTTGCGCGAATTTCACGGCGAGCGGGTTGCCAGCCATGGCGGTAAGAAACATTGCTGAGGTGATCGTGTTAACCTGGGCCTCTGTCATGAGCAGGAAAGAACCAAGTTTCCGGCGCGATTCCGTGCTCTCGTTGGTGGAGCCGTTTACCTCAGCAAGAGATTTAATGATGGGGTAGATGACCCCGCCTGCGCGGGCCGTATTGGATGGGGTGGCTGGGGCGAGCACCAGGTCGGTAATAGCCATACCGTAGGAGAGCCCCAAAGAAGACTTACCCAGAAGAGACACAAAAAGAAGAGCGATGCGCTTGCCTAAACCGGTGATAAGGAACCCGTCGGCGATAAAAAACGCTGCAACAATAATCCATATGGCGGAGTTGCCAAACCCGGCGAGCGCCTCTTTTTTAGCCGTCATCGTGCCGGTAATCATGGCTACTGGCTAAACCAGTGAGCGCTATGGATGGGGTGGGCAGTGGCTGGAGGATGAGCCCCAGGATGGTGCCAACAAAAATAGCGGCCATGTGCATACCGCGCGGGTCTACCCCGGATGGGGCCGGAATAAACCAAATAGCTAAGGTGACGATGACGATGGCCGCAACTTTTAGCGCAAGAATGGTGCGCTCTTGTGACGCACCCGTTGTATGAGGTGGCGGGGGTGCGGAGGTTCCCACGGCTGTATCTGTCGCAGCCGTGGATTCTTTGGGTGAATCCTCCGGTTTCTGGCTCATTAGTGTTCTCCTTCAGACCAGTACAGTCTATATATTTACGTGATTCGATGCGTGTGTTTATGTGGTTTTATATGGGAATATACGATGTTGTTTTCCCTGTTCTCTATAAGCATACCCCCGGCAGGATGCGGGAGAAAGGGTTAGATAAACCACTAGTGTGTCTGACATTATGTCACCAAAACCCACAAAGGGTTACCCGGTGGGAAAGACTCATCCGCCACGAGCCTTCTAACCGACCGTAAAACCGCAATAAACCCACTGGTTCTTTGAACAGAACCGTTACCTGCGGCGAATACGGGTACACTTGAACCCGTGGATATCCTACGCGAAACCGGCGAAACAGCCGGTGGAATCATTGCCCGTTACGATGAAACACTCACAATTCTGCGCGAGGTTGCGCACCGGCGCCGGAATGCCACCTTACGCATCTACCAGCCCGAAGCCACCGTTGCCTTTGGGCGCCGTGACGAACTCAACCCCGGCTTCGCCCAAGCCGTTACCGCCTGCAAAAACATGGGTTTTAATGTGCTTGTCCGCAAAGTTGGGGGGCATGCGGCAGCCTACCACCCGGGGTGCCTGGTAATCGACCATTTTCAGCCAGCTGACGACGCGAAAACCGGAAGCAACCTACGCTACAAACTTTTCGGCGAACTTTTCGCCCGGGCGTTACAAGATGTTGGTGTGGACGCAGCCGTGGGGGAGATACCCGGAGAATACTGTCCCGGCGAATTTTCGGTGCACGCCCGGTTAGGAGGCGAACGTGCCGGAGAACGCATAAAACTGGTCGGCACCGCCCAGCGCGTTGTCTCTGGTGCCTGGTGGTTTAGCACAGGCATCGTGGTCGCCGACTCGGCTCCACTGCGGTCTGTCACCGAGCGTGTCTACGCGGCGCTGGGGCTACCACTTGATCCGGCAACCATCGGTGCCGCACAAGAGGCCAATCCGGCACTGCTCATGGAGGATTTGGAAGACGCCATCCTTGACGTATACGCGCAGAACGGGTTCCGCTAATGTGCGGCCGGTACGGGCTTGAAGCGCACTACGGCACCTCCCTGGGTGGGGTGCCGCTCACGGAGCCTTTTACATCGTGGAATATTGCGCCCACCCAGCAGGTCCCAATCCTGCTGAACCGCCGCGTACCCCGTACCGTTCAGGGGCAGCTGCCGGATGCTCCGCACCGCCCCGGCGTGCACCGGCTGGGGGTATCCGCCCTAGACACAGAGCGGAACCTACCGGGAAATATACCGCGCCCGGTGGGGCCTGATTCCCTGACTGGCACCCCTGGGACGAAGATCCCTAAACCTCCCGCCCTTACCTTCAACGCCCGCAGCGAAACCCTTTTTGAGAAAGCAAGCTATGCCCGTCCTGCCGTCACCGGGCACTGTGCAATACCCACCAGCGGCTACTACGAATGGGGCGTACAAGGCAGCACCGTCACGGCCCGAGGCACCATTAAAGAGCACAAAAATACCGCAGCGTATCGGCCCGCCCGGTCAGTACCTGTACCTGGCGGGGCTGTACGCCTGGCATAAGATAAACCCGGTATCAGCAAAAGCACTAACCGGTGGAGGGTATGAGCCGCAAACCGGCCAGTGGCTTTTGACGTTCACAATCCTCACGATGGCTTCACCGCGCTCTTACACCGGGCAAGACGGCTCACCGCTTTTACGAGAACTTGGGCACATTCACGAGCGAATGCCGCTGCCGCTCAACCCTGCTGCCGTCAACGGACAACCGAGCACCCTTGACGTATGGTTGGGGTCGGGGCGTGTAGCCGGAACCCCAAAAGATAGTCGCCTGCCTACAATGGGCGTGAGCGACCTGCACGATGCCCGCACTGCTCTGGAACAGCTTCAGCACGCCGCCTACCCTCAGGCAACCCAATGGCGTGTGCGGCAGGTTAGCAGCCGTATCGGGAACAGTAAAAATAACGATAAGAGCGTACTGGAACCTGATACGAACCTGCTCACCCTGCTAGACTCCGATACATACGCTGAACATACCACCAACCCGGAGGGAACCCATGCGCTGGGCACAGATTAAAGACCAGAAAGGCACCCGCGCCGTCTGCCTGCACGAGCAGACCGTGTATGAGTTCCCCGCCAAGCTCGGACCGCTGCTGCAGTTTTATGGGCGCTACCGGCTGAATTTCGGGGACCCCAAGAATGCGCTCGCTATTATGCGTGAAAACGGGGCGACTACGCTCGGGCACGGGATGCAGCTGTGGGAATCGCTGAATTTTGTGCAACCGATTGACCGCCCCGGTAAAGTGATCTGCGCGGGGCTGAACTATCGGGACCACGCCGCTGAGATGGGGTTTGAGCTCCCGGAGTATCCCGCGATTTTCGCTAAATACGCTAACGCTTTAATTGGCCCGCGTGATGAGATTCGTATGCCCGCCCAGAGCACCAAAATCGACTGGGAAGTTGAGCTTGGGCTGGTGGTGGGTCAGAGCATGAGCGGTGTGAGTGAAGAGCAAGCGCTGGAGGGGCTTCTGGGGTATACGGTCACGAATGACGTCTCGGTACGGGACTGGCAGGGCCGCACCAGCCAGTGGTTTCAGGGGAAGAACTGGGATAGGATGACCCCTTTCGGCCCGGTAATCGTCACCCCGGATGAGGTGGATCCTGCGGCTGGTCTGGCCATGAGCTGTGAGGTGGATGGGGAAATCCGCCAGAGCGGCACTACCGCCGATATGGTGTTCACCCCGGCTCAGCTGCTCTCTTATCTGTCAACGTTTATGACGCTTGAGCCGGGCGATGTGATTCTCACCGGAACTCCGGCGGGTGTGGGGCTGTCGTATCACCCGCGTCGGTGGCTGAAGCCAGGGCAAACTTTGGTAACCCGTATTGAGGGGATTGGGGAGCTGGTTAATACCTGCTCGCAGCCGCAGTAGCACAGCCGCCGGCCGGTGCGGGCAGCTGCGCGGAACTGCTGCGTGGGTGGTGGGACGCCTCCCACCCGGCGTTGGTTCGCGCATCCGCTCTAAACATGGGAAAATGTTAGATGGCTATGCCTATTATCTGTGGCGAACACCCTTGAAAGGATTGAAGCGAGTGGCTCCTCTGTCGAAGAACCCGCCCGTCCCGGCGGCCACCGACCCCGCGATTATTCGCAACTTCTGCATTATTGCGCATATTGATCACGGCAAGTCCACTCTCGCTGACCGTATGCTCCAGGCAACCGGTGTGGTTGCCCCGCGCGATATGAAGGCGCAGTACCTTGACCGCATGGACATTGAGCGCGAGCGCGGTATCACCATTAAATCTCAGGCGGTGCGCATGCCGTGGGAGGTGGAGGGCACCTCCTATGCGCTGAATATGATTGACACGCCCGGCCACGTGGACTTCACCTATGAGGTCTCTCGCTCGCTTGCCGCGTGCGAGGGTGCGCTGCTTCTGGTGGATGCGGCGCAGGGTATTGAGGCGCAGACCCTCGCTAACCTGTACCTGGCGATGGAAAATGATCTCACCATCATCCCGGTCCTGAATAAAATTGATCTGCCCGCCGCGATGCCCGATAAGTATGCCGAAGAACTGGCGCACCTTATTGGTTGTGAGCCCGATGAAGTTTTGCGGGTCTCCGGCAAGACCGGTGAGGGTGTGGAGGCCCTGCTGGACCGTATCGTTGAGGGTATTCCCGCTCCCGAGGGTACGGCGGACGCGCCCGCCCGCGCCATGATTTTCGACTCCGTGTACGATTCATACCGCGGTGTGGTCACCTATGTGCGTGTGGTAGACGGCAGACTGGAGCCGCGCCAGAAAATCAAGATGATGTCTACTGGTGCTGAACATGACCTATTGGAGATCGGCGTCATTTCCCCTGAGCCCATCCCCTCAAAGGGCCTGAGCGTGGGGGAGGTGGGGTACCTTATCACGGGTGTGAAGGACGTGCGCCAGTCCCGCGTGGGTGATACTGTCACAAGTGCCCATAAACCAGCGGAGGAGTCGCTGGGCGGCTATGAGGACCCTAAACCGATGGTGTTCTCGGGGCTGTTCCCCATTGACGGTTCAGACTACCCGGCGCTGCGTGATGCTCTCGATAAGCTCAAACTTAACGATGCTGCGCTCATCTATGAGCCGGAAACCTCCGCGGCACTGGGGTTCGGGTTCCGCTGCGGGTTCTTGGGGCTGCTGCACCTTGAGATCGTGCGGGAGCGCCTGGAACGCGAGTTCAATCTCGACCTGATTTCGACCGCCCCTAACGTTATTTACGATGTGGTAGACGAAGCGGGTAATGCAAAGCGTGTGACGAACCCGAGCGAATTCCCCGAGGGTAAGGTCGCTACCATTCGTGAACCGATGGTGGCGTGTACGATTATTGCTCCCAGCGACTACATTGGTGCAATTATGGAGTTGTGCCAGTCGCGCCGCGGGCAGATGGGTGGCATGGACTACCTGTCTGAAGACCGTGTTGAGATGCGGTACCGCCTGCCGCTGGCCGAGATCGTTTTTGACTTCTTCGATCAGCTCAAGTCCCGTACTCGCGGGTACGCATCGCTGGATTGGAAGTTTGACGGCGAGGAAGAGGCTGACCTGGTGAAGGTCGATATCCTTCTTCAGGGCGAGAAAGTGGATGCGTTCTCGGCCATCACCCACCGCGATAAGGCGTACTCATACGGTGTGATGATGACCGGTAAGCTGCGTGAACTCATACCCCGCCAGCAGTTTGAGGTGCCTATCCAGGCTGCCATTGGCTCCCGCATTATTGCCCGTGAGAATATCCGTGCGATGCGCAAAGATGTGCTTTCGAAGTGCTACGGCGGCGATATTTCGCGTAAACGCAAGCTGCTGGAAAAGCAGAAGGAAGGCAAGAAACGCATGAAGATGGTCGGCCGTGTTGAGGTGCCGCAAGAGGCGTTTATTGCCGCTCTTTCTTCGGGTGAAGAGAAAGAGAAGAAAGACAAGAAAAAGTAGTCTAGATTCCCACTCCGAACATAGGGCTTGGGCGAGTCAATAGCGTGAAAATAACTCGCCCGAGTCCTTTGTGTCCTTCTGAAGCTTTAGTTATAGGGTCCTAAAAATCTAGAACCATTAAGGTGAATCAGGTGTGTGGGGTCGCTTGCAACCCATGCTTCAGTTTCCCAGGCAAGTTCTGGTAGGAATTTACGCATTGTTTCTCTATTCGGAAAACATGATACATAGACTAGTCCCGCAGTGCTTTGCGAGAATAGCCGTGATAGTTCTGCGTACCTAGTGGTGTCAACTGGGCCGTGGGTCGATACAGCTTCCAGAAGGAAAAGCCAGTTTTTAGTGGGTTGATACACCACTAGATCTGGAAGTTTCCCGTGTAGGTTAAGGGTAACACCTAATTCCTTCAACCGCTCATGGTTGAGAGATTCATATTTTGCATCTGCATCGCCTATATACAGCACTTCACCGCCAGGAATAAAATATTCGCAGAACTTTTCAACTATAGTTTTTATAAGAGTGTTCTGGCCCCCTGGGCTCAAAGTGATTTTTACACCATCGGGTAATGTTACCGGCAAACGATATAGCTGCCGCTGAGTACGCTGTATTTCTCGTTGATTAGGCGCATCGGATAAGTACTCTTCTAGAGATGTGTTGAACTCTTGACGATCGGCCATATTATGTTTGTATAGGCGAATGACCTGATAAGCATTGGGGGGAAATCCGATACACATTTTTGGAAGAATTAGTCGGACGTAAAGGATCGTCATCATTGTGTAGACAAAATCCGGCGTCCACAAATTGGTGAAGTACAAACCGCCGTACTGTTTCCCTGGAATTTTCAGCAATATCTTTTCCTAACTCATAGCGCATCCAGTCTAGAATTCCCCGTACTCCAAGGCGCTTGTTAGTGGCTTGCGCCCATGAGTCGCCTTCGCGTAAACCTAGCAGGCTCAACAGAGTTCGAGCAGATATTGCATTAGTACGCTTCTTGTCGAATTCAAATAAGCGTAGGATCTCTTGAGCTTCTTCTACGATGCTCATGCAGCGTTCTCTTTCCTCTGGCTCATCATGACAGACTCTACTATATCGTCAATATCCCCAGTGCTACGAGCCATACAACGCAGTTGTTCCTCGGAGGGGAAAGGCATCTGCCTCAGATCAGTGGCATTAACTTGAGTGTGCCCGCTAAACACACGAAAATAAGTATCGACTTTACCTGCACTAAACCAGCGCGTCAGTCCTAGTGCGAGCTCATGGTCGAGCCCCAATCCACTACGGTGAATATAGTTTAGCTTATTGTCAAAGGCTACAGGCTCAGATGCTGTATAAGGAGCAGCCACAATCCGACGTTTTTCTTCTTTCGCAGAAAAACGTTTTATTAGCACATACTCGCCAGCAGGAACCAGTTGTTTATGCGCTTCTTCAGGTAAAGCGTCAAACCACTGCGGTTTTTTTATTTTATACCTAGGGTGATTTATTTTTCCTTGTGTAATATTTGTAGCTTGAATTAGCGGAACAGCACCAACAATGGGGGAGTCTAACAGAAGGTTTCGAGACCTAAACCCAACCACCTTTCCTGTTGAAACACATAGACCTAGATCTTCCAACCTGTGTAGGGCATGACCCATCCATTTAACTGCTTCACCTGAGAGATCATCAGCGGGAATAAATACAAAATCATCGGTTACTACGTGCCCATATGGAACTAAGCGGGTGTGCGCAGAACCATGCTGGTCCTGAGAAACTCCCAGTACAATATTCTTTTCTGCTTTAGCTGCCCGGACGCATACAATAATTGTTTCTTGAAGTACCCCGGAATCGCCGAAAACAGCAGAACGTGACCCAAAAGTATGAATGCTGCTGATTGAAACCTCAGCTAAGTATTTCTTTCGAAAACCTGTGTAGTAGGTACCGTTCATCCAAGACCTAGGGGTAATTGATACCTGAAAACCATCGGGAGCTAAAAGACGTGCACCAAGAGCCATAAAAGCTGCATAGATATTTGGTGTGGTGTACCCCAGCTTTTTGAGTGAAGTAACCACCTCTGATTTAGCTCCTAATTTAAAATATGGTGGGTTCTGAATCACTACATCGAACCGTTTATCTGTTGACTGGGCCCACTGAATGAAATCTGCATGGACGAGGTCAGCTTGCGCCCCGTACGAACGGCACTCTGCTAGGGTTTTTTCAAGTTCAGAAACCATACGTGGATCTGTCTCTATAGTGGTGACGTGTATGGACAGGTCAGGCCTCTCTTGAAGCACCCTTTCAACAAACGCCGCAGTGAGAATTCCAGTACCGGCTCCTGGATCTAAAATACGAATTGTGCCAAAAGTTGGTAGTTGGGGCATAGACGCCATAGTTTTAGCGACTAATGCAGGAGTAAAAACTTGTCCCAGTTCAGCACGCGTCTTATCTTCGTTTGTGTAAGGGAGAAGAAGACGACGATTCTCAGCGTGTGTCAGCAGATTCATGTGTTTAAGACTACCGGGCGTAGATGTACCCGCCAACTTATTCAGTCACTTCTTTAGCTCGGTATAATGATGTGGTTTCTCATCAAACCACCGGATTGGAGGCACCCCGCTTGGCACCCGCACAGCCCTCTGGCGCGCCCGCGCCTCATGATGGGCGTATACCCGCGTCCTCCGTCCGGGGCTGTGAGAACCGTGATTTCAGCCTCTATGTGCATATTCCGTTCTGTTCGGTGCGGTGCGGGTACTGCGACTTCAACACGTACGCCACCGAAGATTTCGGTGACGGGATAGGGCTGGGCACTTACGCAGACGATGCCATTGCCGAGATTCTCTTTGCCGCCCGAACACTTGAAGCATCCGGGGTGGCAAGGCGCCCGCTGCACACGGTGTTCTTCGGCGGCGGCACGCCCACGAAACTTCCCGCGCAAGATCTGGTGCGTATTCTGCAGGCCGCAGCGGATGTTTTTGGAATCAGAACGGGCGCTGAAATCACCACCGAAGCTAACCCGGATTCGGTGACCCGTGACGATCTGTTCGCCCTCAAGGAGGGGGGATTCACGCGTGTTTCCTTCGGCATGCAGTCCGTAGTTCCTGAGGTGCTGCAGGTGCTTGACCGTACCCACACCCCCGCGAATGTTCCCAAAGTTATTGCGTGGGCACAAGAAGCTGGCCTGCAGGTCTCGGTTGATCTGATTTATGGTTCGCCCGGTGAGACACTGGAACAGTGGCGGCGCAGCGTGAAAGCCGCAATTTCGTACCGACCCGACCACATCTCGGCGTATTCGCTCATTGTCGAGGATGGTACCAAACTTGCCGCACAGATCCGGCGCGGCGACTACACCATGCCAGATAACGACCTGATGGCCGATATGTACCTGCTCGCGGAGGAGTATCTCACCGACGCCGGGTATAGCTGGTATGAGGTGTCGAATTATTCCTCATCGCCGCAGACCCGCAGCGACCATAATTTGGCGTACTGGCGTAACCAGGACTGGTGGGGAATTGGCCCGGGGGGCCATTCGCACCTAACGGTACCCGGTGGTGGAACCTTAAACACCCTGTTCCTTATGCGTACCGTGTACGGGCCGGGCAGTCCCCGGCAGCTGCGCGTGAGATTCTGGATGCCCCCACCCGGGCGTTTGAGACGATTATGCTCATGATTAGGGTGCGGGAGGGGCTGCCGGTACGTGAGCTGCTGGCGGTGCACGACCCTCAAGAACTCGGGGGCTTCGCTGCGATGGCTGATAGCTCAGGGGCTGATTGAGCCAAAGGCTCTGACCGCAAACGCAGAACCGGATCCTCACGCACGGGTGCGTCTTACGCTACGCGGCAGGCTTCTGGGAGACGCCGTGACCCGTGAACTACTCCCAGAGATTGATCACAGCACCTAATGATTATATTTAAGGTTTAACCTTATGGAAGTTCATCGAATCTGTTAGACATCAGATTGAATGTTAGATAAACTGTACCCGGCGGGGTGAGTTATGTTTAAGATTTCAAAAACATAACTTCCTTGCTGAAGTTGAGTGAATACGGCTGTGGGTCTCCGGTGTCGGAGGCCCACAGCTGCATCTACACCCAATATGCGGTGCCTGTTGGCACGTTGTACCTATGCTTTTGACATGCTGCCACACAACGGCATAACTGTACCTCGAGCAGAGCCGCCCGGGTAGCAAGGCATCAATAGTAAAAGTATCGGGATTCTAGTTCTTATTGAAGTACGATTTCTCCAGCAGGCGCGGGGTGAAACGGTACGTGTACGCGTACCCTTTAGACGCTTTCGACCCGCCAAGCATTGCCCCAATCGCCATGAAAATCCAGGCGAGCGCGGCAGCGGGTAAAGCAACATTCCCGATGTTCGGGATCAGACTGGCCACCATAAAAACAAGAATGACGATACTGGGAACAAGAGTAAAGTCCATCGCTTCACGCGCCTCTTGCTCAGCGAACCCTGTGCCACGCCCGCGGTACTTGAGATAGATCGCGGCGGAGGGAAGAAACCCGAGGATGCCGCCGAAGTGCGCAAAAGAAGCAATGGTACGTTCTTTAGCTTCGGAAAGCTCAGAACTTGCCGACTGAGTATTGTGAGTCACGAGTATCCTGTGTATTGTTTGAGCGTTTTGTATAGTGGCTACCATCGCGCAGAATCGTGGGTGGTAGCAAGCTTTATTGTACCGGGTTTGGGAGCCCTAAATAACCGTTGCGAGACATTGACAGCGGGTTTTTGAGAAAATTTTTTGATTTTCTTCCCTTGTGGGAGGCTATTTGCGGCAACTTGAAGCTGCTTTCTAGGACCCCGGCTCGGTTAGAAAAATCAATGAGTGATTCCACTGGGACCCAGCAGGGCCGGATCGAGATCCGTGTATGAATCCACCCGAGATAGGATGCGCTTCCAGGCGTTCGCCACATCTTCTTGCGTGGCGTGCGGCTGACCTAACCGACGGAGCGTACCTTTCTTCCAGTCTTCCCCGTGCGGCACTGCGGGCCACGTTTTTAACCCGAGTTTTGCGGGTTTCACAGCCTGCCAAATATCAATAAAAGGGTGCCCCACAATTTTGACGTTCCCAGCCGCACCTGGAACAGCCAACGCCTCAGCAACAATCCGCTGCTCCTTGGTGCCCTCAACCAGGTGGTCCACCAGAATGCCCAGGCGGCGCCCCGGTGTGGGGCTAAAGCTCCGGATGGCGGCAGCTAAGTCGTCCACGCCGTGCAGCGGCTCCACCACAATGCCTTCCACCCGCAAATCGTGGCCCCACACTTTCTCAACCAGCTCCGCGTCATGCGTTCCTTCAACCCAGATGCGGGAGGCGCGGGCAACCCGAGCGGGGGCGTTCTGCACCGCGATAGAACCGGACCGCGAAATTTCTTCGCGGGCGCTTTGCGAGCAGCCGGGGCGATGACCTCAATAGGCTCGCCCTCCAGCAGGTAACCGTGCCCGAGGGGGAAATTACGTACACGCCCGCGCGCGTCTTCAAGGCCGAACACCAGCTCACCCCCGATACGTTCGGCACGTACCACCTCACCCACCCAACCGCTCTGGGTGTCCTCAAGAAGCAGGCCGCGCTGCAGCGGTATCTGACGCGGGGCCGGTGGGCGACGGTTCATCGCATCACTGGTAATATCTTGCGCGCCCCAGCCGTAACGCTCGCTCATAGTGCCTCCCATGCTCGTGTGGTGAACCCTCCCATTCTAAGGGAACCGATAACTCGCCGTGGGCGAAAGGCTGTCTGCGCACTGGGCGGTAGCTGGTAGCATAAACTACGGTATGAGTGCCTGCCCTACGGCGCCCCACGCTATGACCGGCAACTGGTGCGCCCCACAGCTAAGGGGAACCACCGATGTAAGTGACTCATGCTGCGCATAACCTCCGCATTGAGTGCGTATGGGATGTATCCGCTACAATGTTCAACCGCGGGCACTGTGCAACACACCAACCGCCGCGTAATCGGCCTCTGAAAGATAACAAGGATAAACAAGCACGTGAGCGATCACTACGCAACCCTGGGCGTTTCCAAAGACGCCAGCCCCGAAGAGATTAAAAAGGCGTACCGTAAGAAGGCACGCCAGCTACACCCCGATGTGAACCCTTCGGCTGATGCCGCCGAAGAATTTAAACGAGTAACCCTCGCCTATGAGGTGCTCTCAGACACCGAGAAACGCCGTATCTACGATGCAACTGGCGACGAGCAAGGACGCGCTGGAGGGTTCGGGGGCGCCGGATTCGGCGGGTTTGGTGGTGCCGGGTTCGGTTTCCAAGACCTCTTTGACATGTTCACCGGCGGTCAGCAGAGCGGGCCTGCCTCCCGCGTGCGCCAGGGCCAAGATTCTCTTATTAACGTCTCCATCAGCCTGCGCGATGCCGTGTTCGGTGTAGAAAAAACTATTGACCTTAAAACCGCTGTCACCTGTCAGTCGTGCCAGGGCGAAGGCACCGCCCCCGACACGCACCCTGAAACATGCGACACCTGCCACGGTGCAGGGTACATGCAGCGCCGGGTGCAGTCCATCCTTGGAACCGTCATGCAGCAGGTTGAATGTCCCACCTGCCACGGGTACGGCACCGTCATTAAGCACCCCTGCGCCGAATGCAGCGGTAAAGGCCGGGTCAGGGCCAACGAACCGGTCACCTTCACCGTACCTGCCGGGGTGAACGACGGCGCCCGCATCCGCCTGCGCGGCAAGGGTGAGGCTGGCCTCAACGGCGGACCGAACGGCGACCTTTACATTGATTTGAGGATCAAATCCGATAAGTACTTTAACCGTGAAGGTGACGACCTGCTCACCACCGTGAACGTACCCATGGTGGCTGCCGCCCTTGGCACCGTCATCCCGTTGGAAACTTTCGACGGACAGCAGCAGGTCAACATCCCCGCCGGGTCCCAAAGCGGAGACACCGTCACCCTACCCGGGCTGGGTGCAGCCCGCCTGCATGAGGACCGCCGCGGTGACCTGCGGGTACGTATCCAGGTCACCACCCCCACCAACCTGAATGAGGAGCAGCGCACCATGCTGCGGCAATTCGCCGAACTGCGGGGGGAGAACCTGCAGGAAGGCAGCCACGTGAAACAAACACGGGCTGTTCTCCAAGCTCAAAGAGCAATTCAAATAACGCACAGATGTGGGTGGCCCCTGCCGAAGGCGGCCACCCGCCTGTTTAACCCAGGAAGGCACGATGAGCGCACCCGTTTTCTACATAGCACCGCAGGAGTTTGACCCGCTCACCCCGGGGACGGACTTCGAACTTACCGGCCCCGAAGGGCACCACGCGAAGGTGAAACGTGTTGAGAACGGTGAACGCATCGACCTCGCTGACGGGCAGGGGCGGCGGGCATTAGGCACCGTTGAAGCAACAACCGCCGGCGGCATCAGGGTGCGTATCATTGAGATTCAACATGATAAGAACCCCCTGGAGGTGTATGTGGTGCAGGCGCTCGCTAAGGACGGGCGCGATGTGCAGGCCATTGAGACAGCCACCGAGCTGGGCGTCACAGGGGTTGTGCCGTGGGGCGCAGACCGCTCAATTGTGCGGTGGAAAGGGGAACGGGCCGCTAAGGCTCACACGAAATGGCGGAATACCGTTGTGGCTGCGGCGAAACAGTCGCGCCGTTCCCGTATCCCCACCGTATATGATTTGCACTCGACCCCCGAACTTGCGGAGCTTATTGCCGAGGTGAGGGCACAGGGGGCGGCGGTTTTTATACTGCACGAGCAAGCGAGTGAACGCCTCACCACTCTACTGGGGCAAAGCGCCGGGGAACGGCTGGGTGAGATTTACCTGGTGGTCGGGCCCGAAGGGGGCATCAGCGAACGTGAAGTTGAGATGTTCACGCAGGCGGGCGCATCCCTAGCCCTTTTAGGCACCGAGGTGCTGCGTTCCTCAACCGCAGGATCCGCAGGGTTATGCGCCGTTAATATTGCCCTGGGCAGGTGGTAGGCACGGCTATACTTAAGGTTTATACACTAGCCAAGGAGCTGATATGACAACTACCTCCCGACCGCTTTCAACGGCCCGCACAGTCTCTTTTAAGAGCGCCGCAGAGATGGTGGCGGTGCTCGGGCCGCAAGATGCCTACCTGTCACTGATTGAGGACTATTTTGAGAGCATCAGCGTGCACCCTAAAGGGCTTGACCTGCTGATTACCGGCCCGTCTGAGTCGGTGAACACCGCCGCTAAACTGCTCAATGAGCTGCGGGTATTAGCCAGCCACGATACACAAATTACGGTGCAGGTCATTCACCGCCTCATGGGTATGCTCACCGATGAGCTAAAAGATCCCGCCCGTTCCCTATCGGCGAGCATCCTGTCAACGCGGGGAACCACGATCCGCCCCAAAACCATAAACCAGAAGAAGTATGTGGATGCGATCGATGCGAACACCGTCATTTTTGGTATTGGCCCAGCCGGTACGGGTAAAACATATTTAGCGATGGCTAAGGCGGTGCAGGCGCTGCAGTCCCGCGAGGTGAACCGTATTATTCTGACCCGCCCCGCTGTGGAGGCGGGGGAGCGCCTGGGGTTTCTGCCGGGCACCCTGAACGATAAGATCGACCCGTACTTACGGCCCCTGTACGATGCGCTGCACGATATGCTGGAGCCTGAGACAATCCCTAAGCTCATGGAGGCGGGCACAATTGAGGTGGCCCCGCTGGCGTATATGCGCGGGCGTACCCTCAATGATGCGTTCATTATTCTGGACGAAGCCCAGAACACCACCGCGGAGCAGATGAAAATGTTCCTCACGCGCCTGGGGTTTGGGTCGAAGATGGTCATTACCGGGGACGTGACCCAGGTTGATCTGCCGGGCGGGCAGGCCTCCGGCTAAAGCAGGTGCGTAATATTCTTGAGGGCGTTGAGGACATTCAATTCTGTGTCCTTGAATCCTCAGATGTGGTGCGTCACGCTTTAGTGTCGAATATTGTCTCAGCTTACGACCGGTGGGGTGAAGACCAGAAGGCGATGGAACGCAAACGTAACCGGAAGGTCAAGCGTGCCACGATTGAGGCGGCGGCTGAGAAGCTGCTGGATCGTGCCGGTATTAACGGGGATGCCCCCGCAGAGGCCGGGCGCGAGACTCCCGGAACCGGTAAGGAGGCTTAACCGGTGGCGGAGCTAGAATTTGAGATTGAGGAGCCAGACACCGATACCGAACCAGAAACCGATGCGCTGGTTCGGGAGTCTTTCGCAGCTGTTGACACTGCGGTACTGACCCGGCTGGTTGAGCACGCCTTTAACCGGATGCGGGTCAGCCAGAGTACGTACCTCTCCATTGCTATTGTGAATGAGCGTGAGATGGAGCGGATACACCTTGAATGGATGGACCTTCCCGGACCTACCGACGTCATGAGCTTCCCCATGGATGAGCTGACCCCCGGCACAGACACCGAACCAGCTACGGGGATGCTGGGCGATATTGTGCTCTGCCCCCCCGGTGGCCGCACGCCAAGGCGCCGAGGCCGGGCACTCAACCCTTGATGAACTGTGCCTGCTTACCGTGCACGGGATCCTGCACTGTTTAGGGTATGACCACGGTACCGCCGCGGAAGAGGCCGAAATGTTCGGTATTCAGCGCAGCATCCTTGAAGAGTTCCTGGGCCGTCCCGCCCCCGTCGAGACCCGCCACTGAGGACCCTTCCGTGACTTTCTTACTTCTGCTTTCCGCAGCGGTACTTGCGGCCACCTGCGCGTACACCATTACCGCAGCCGAGACTGCTTTCACCTATTTACCGCACCAGGAAGCCCAAGAGCTGGCGCTCAAACGCCCACACACGCGGCTGGCGCAGGTGCTTGAGCACGCCACCGGGGGAGAATCTGAGAGGTACACGCACCCGCTACGGTTAGCGCGTATCCTCAGCACCGCCATCGCTAGTTTGACGACGATGCTTGCGATCCTTGAGCTGATTGACCAGCACAGTGTTGCGGCGGTGCTCACTCTCGGGGTGGTGTCCCTGGTGGGGTACCCGCTGCTGAGTGTGGGGGCGCGTGCTACGGGGCGTAACCGGTCTGTGGCCGTGCTGAAAATGCTCGCAGCACCCACCTATTACACGGCGCTGCTGCTGGGGCCTATCACCCGTGCCTTAGATGTGCTGGTGCGTGTATTCTCGCCCCGGCGCACCCCGGCCGCACCCGAAGGAGTTTCGCTCAGGAGGAGCTGCGTGAGTTTCTGGACCGCGCCTCAGAGGCTGAAACCATTGAGGGTGATGAGGCACAGATCGTGCAGTCTGTTTTTGAGATGGACGATACGCGTATCCGCTCCATCATGGTGCCCCGCACCGACATGCTCACCATTGAGGCAAACGAAACCCTCAAAAATGCCACCACGCTGTTTCTTCGCTCCGGCTACTCCCGGATGCCTGTGATCGGTGAATCAACCGACGACATTCTGGGTATTCTGTACCTTAAAGATGCGGTGCGGGCCCGCCTGGCGACCGCCGATAGCGCCCACGGCGGCGAGGAGCCCACCATCGTTTCACTCATGCGCCCGGCACATTTTGAACCCGAGTCGAAGCCGGCACTGGACCTATTGCGCCGTATGCAACGTGAATCTACCCACGTTGCCATTGTGGTGGATGAGTACGGCGGCACCGCCGGAATGATCACCTTAGAAGACATTATTGAAGAGCTGGTAGGGGGACATCTCCGACGAGTACGATAACGAGAAGCCCGACTACGCCCTGCAAGAAGACGGCAGTTTCAAAGTGTCCGCCCGGCTGGGGGTTGAACAGTTAGGGGAGATTTTCGGTATTAACCTAGAGGACGAAGAAGTAGACACCGTCGGCGGTCTGCTCGCCAAAAACCTGGGGAAAGTACCCATTGTCGGTGCTGAAGTGACAGTTAACGGTATCCACATTCGGGCGATAAGCGCTGGCGGGCGCCGCCACCAGATCGACACGCTGCTCGTGTGGGCACAGCCCCCACATGAGCCCGAACAGAACCACTCACATGAAGAGACCGACGAATAGCCCCGCACCCCGCGCATGATGCGGAACAGGTGCGCAATAAACCTGAGGTAAACAAACACCCGCGCAGCTGGTTCACAGATAATTTTCAGACTCACTCTATAGAATTTTCACTTACATCATGGAGGAATTAATGGACATCGACCTTACAGCGCCCTTACCTAGCTACCCGGAGGGTTTCCGATCCGGGTTTGCGTCACTGGTGGGACGCCCCAACGCGGGGAAGTCCACTCTCACCAACGCCCTGGTGGGGCAGAAAGTGGCGATTACCTCCAACCGTCCGCAAACCACACGCCATACCATCCGCGGTATTGTACACAAGGACGACTACCAGCTGATCCTTATTGACACCCCCGGTATTCACCGGCCCCGCACGCTATTGGGGGAGCGGCTGAACGACCTGGTGGCTGGAACCCTCTCACAGGTGGATGTGCTCGGGTTCTGCATCCCCGCAAACGAGAAAATCGGCCCCGGCGACCGGTACATCGCCTCGCAGCTTGTGGCCGCCAGCAATAAGCCTGTGGTGGCGATCGTTACCAAAGCCGACACGGTGGGAAATGAGCAGCTCACCGAACAGCTTCTAGCGGTTCAGGCTCTAGGCGAAGAAGTCATGAGCGCAGAGCGCGCTAGCCGCGCTCAACGAGCAACACACCGCACCAAGCAGGGGAGCAACCCCAAAAAGGCGCGTAAAAACGACGCCGTTCCCTTCGCCAAAGGCAGCGGCCCGGCAGCACGCCGCGCGGCAGGAACCGTACAGGAAGAACCTCTGCCCGTGGACGGTAAAGGCGGCTGGGCAGATATTATCCCGGTCTCAGCGGTACAAGATTTTTCAGGTGGATGCGGTCGCTAACCTGCTGGCCAGTTACACTCCCACATCCCCGCCTCTTTACCCCGCAGGGGAGCTCACCGACGAGCCAGAAGCCACGCTCATTGCAGAGCTTGTGCGTGAGGCAGCTCTTGAAGGCGCCCGCGAAGAACTGCCCCATTCGATAGCTGTTACTGTTGAAGAAATGGAATTTCGCCAGGGGCGCCCTGAACACAACCCTCTCCTTGATGTTCACGTTAATCTTTTACGTCGAGCGCGACTCGCAAAAAGCCATCATTATCGGCAAAGGCGGGTCAAACCTGCGTAAAATTGGTGCGAAAGCACGCGAACAAATCGAAACGATGCTCGGCACCCGCGTGTATCTGGGCATCCACGTGAAAGTCGCCAAAGAATGGCAGTCTGACCCGCGGGCACTAAACCGCCTCGGTTTCTAGTACTCGCCTGAACCCACCGCAGAAAGCAAGAAGGTATGACAGAAAAACCTCCTATGATCAGCAGCGGCCGCCATATGCGCAGCAGCATCATGAAGTCTGCACGCAATAAGTGGATCGCCCTGTTCAGCGCCTGTATGCTACTTGTCGTGTTAGGCTTCGGCGGCGCCATCGCGTTACGCCTACGCGCTAACCTGCACACCAATGAACTAAACATTGGTGACTACCAGGGAGCGCTGGAGAACGGCGCACTCGACATCCTGGTGATTGGCTCAGACACGCGTGCCGGTACCGACGGTTCATACGGTGAAGACGACGGCAAAGCCGCCCGCGCTGACGTGATGATGCTCCTGCACATCAGCAAAGACCGTAAGAACGTAAACGTGCTCTCATTCCCGCGTGACTTGATGGTGTCCATTCCTAAATGCACCGACCCTGACGGTAAAGTGTACCCCGCTGAGGACGGCGTACAGATTAACGAGTCTTTGGGGCGGGGCGGCCCAGGCTGCACTGTGGCGACCATCAGTAAACTCACCGGTGTGCAAATTGACCACTTCATGCTGGTCGACTTCAACGCCGTGAAAGAGCTGTCGAAGGTTGTAGGCGGCGTTGAGGTGTGCGTCGATAAGCCGATTGATGACGAGTACACCAACCTGAAACTTCCCGCCGGCCGGTCAACTGTTGAGGACGAGCAGGCGCTCGCATTCCTGCGTTCACGCCACGGCTTTGGTGACGGCTCCGATATTGGTCGTATTCAAGCCCAGCAGGGGTTCATGGCGGCCCTGCTGCGTAAGGTGAAAGCCGAAGGCACCCTGTCTAACCCCTCGCGGATGGTGAACATTGCCGAGGCTATCACCCAGAACGTGACCGTGGATAAGGGCCTGGGCAATATTAACGAGCTGGTCGGTATCGGCGGCACCCTAGGCGGCGTGGATCTCTCGCAGGTGGTGTTCGCTACCGTGCCCACCGAGCCGTGGAGCCAAGACAATAACCGTCTGCAAGTCACCCCCGAAGCAGACTCCGTCTTCAAACGCCTGCAGGATGACCAGTCGCTAAAGGTGGAGAAGGCCGCCCCCGCAGCGCAGGAGCAGCCCAAGGCGCAGAGTGCACCGGCTGACCATTCCACGAATGTTACCGTGGTGAACGCAACCAACCTGGAGGGACGCGGCGCGGCTATTAGCCAGGTGGTGAGCGGGCTGGGGTACACGAACGTGGCCCCCACCTCCGCCGCTGAGGCGGCACAGTTCTCCGCCGTCACCTACGCGGCCGGGCATGAGGCTGAGGCACGTGAGATTGCCGCTAAGCTCAACATTGGCCGAGTCTCTGAAAGCGCGGAGGCAACCGGTGTGACTGTGACCGTTGGCACCGACTTCCCCAAGGGCGAGACCATGGAGAAGCAGGAGGCGCAGATCGCGGGCAACGCAAACGGGCAGACCGCTGATCAGGAAACCTGCCAGCACGCCTTCGCCTTCAACTAGCGGGCTGGGGCCAATAACCCCGAGCGTGTAGAAAAGCTGGGTGGCGCATATTGAGCGCGTCACCCAGCTTTTTTTGTATCGCATAGTGAAAGCGGGGTGTATGTGGCGGGTGGGCGGCTCTTCGGCGTGGTAGCGTAAAAGGTATGAACGATACCGGCGTGAGGATTCTAACCCTTAGTTGCTGGGGCGGGGTTCGCTTATCCTAAGAGCCGCACCCGTTCCAGCAATATATTGCGGCACCCACCACGTGCCTTAGGCACAAGACCTCACAGGAATGAATATGCAGAACCGTCAGACTCCCTCACCCATGCCGGTGCACAAGTACCGTCCGTTCCACGAGCAGATCGCCGTTGATTTGCCCGACCGTACATGGCCGAACAAGGTCGCTACACAGGCCCCACGCTGGTGCGCCGTTGATTTACGTGACGGCAACCAAGCCCTGGTTGACCCCATGAACACTGAGCGTAAGCTCGCCATGTTCGATTTGCTGGTGCGCATGGGGTACAAAGAAATTGAGGTGGGCTTCCCCTCAGCCTCACAAACCGATTTCGACTTCGTACGCACCCTCATCGAAGACGGGCACATCCCCAATGATGTGACAATCCAGGTGCTGGTGCAATGCCGTGAACACCTGATTGCCCGCACGTTTGAGGCCATTGAGGGCGCCCCAAACGCCATTGTGCACTTCTACAACTCAACTTCCGTGTTGCAGCGCCGCGTGGTGTTCCAGCGTGATGAGGACGGCGTTCTGGATATTGCGTTACAGGGCGCGCGCCTGTGCAAGAAGTTTGAAGAGCAGATGATCTCTAACACGAATGTGCTCTACGAGTACTCGCCAGAGTCATTCACCGGCACTGAACTGGAATTCGCAGCGCGCGTATGCAACGCTGTCGCTGACGAATTAGGTGTGGGCGTAGACGGTAAAGAGCTGATCGTGAACCTGCCCGCCACCGTTGAGATGGCCACCCCGAACGTTTACGCGGACGCTGTCGAGTGGATGCACCGCAACCTGAAGAACCGTGAACACATTGTGCTGTCCCTGCACCCGCACAATGACCGCGGCACGGGCGTGGCGGCAGCCGAACTGGGGTACCTGGCGGGGGCAGACCGCATTGAGGGGTGCCTGTTTGGTAACGGTGAGCGCACCGGCAACGTAGACCTGGTGACGCTGGGGCTGAACCTGTACACGCAGGGCATTGACCCGCAGATCGATTTCTCCGATATTGATTCTGTCCGTAAAACCGTTGAGTTCTGCAACCAGCTGCCCGTGCACGAGCGTTCCCCCTACGGCGGTGACCTGGTGTTCACGGCCTTCTCGGGGTCGCACCAGGACGCTATTAAAAAGGGATTTGAGGCTCTTGAGGCATCAGCCGCGCAGCAGGGCAAAACGATTGACGAGGTGACGTGGGAGGTCCCCTACCTGCCGATCGACCCGCGCGATGTGGGCCGCAGCTATGAGGCCGTGATCCGGGTGAACTCGCAGTCCGGCAAGGGCGGGGTGGCGTACCTGCTGAAGAGTGAGTACGGGCTGGATTTGCCGCGCCGCGCCCAGGTTGAGTTCTCCCAGATCGTGCAGGAACGCACCGACACTGAGGGCGGGGAGATGACCCCGCAGAAGCTGTGGAACATTTTCACGGACGAGTACCTGCCCGCCCCTGAGGATCAGGAACGTTGGGGTAAGTACCGTATCGAGTCGATTAACATTGACTCGGCGGATACGGGGGCAACCACTCTACGCGTGAGCCTGAACGTTGAAGGCCGCACCTACAACCGCACCGGCACCGGTACCGGCCCCGTGGATGCGCTGCAGAACGTGCTCAGCGCTGAGGGCGTAGACATTCGGGTCATGGACTACTCGGAGCACACCCTCTCCTCCAGCTCAGCAGCGAACGCCGCCTGCTACATTGAGGCAGCCGTCGATACGCGTGTGCTGTGGGGTATTGGCATCGACAGCTCCACCACCCGCGCCGCATTGAAAGCCATGATCTCGGCGGTAAACCGCGCCCTGCGTGACGTATAGCTGAGCGTGTAGCCTGGAAAGGCAGAAACCACCTGCAACTAAGCGGTGGCCTACGGTTGAGAAGCACCCCCTCTGCTGATCATCCGGGGCCACCGTTTAGCGTGTGGGATACCCCTCACCAGGAAAGCGCATGGGCGGGCGGCCCTCAGCGGTTTTCCCAACCACTAAAGACCATAGAATCTTTACACCCCTCTTTTCTGCTCTCAAAGTTCATAGGCACTGTGGGGTATGCTGGAAGGCGTGGAATGGATTCAAGCTATTATTCTGGGCCTAGTGCAAGGCCTCACCGAGTTTCTGCCAATTTCGTCCTCGGCGCACCTGCGTATTGTGGGGCAGCTGCTGCCCGAGAAAGCCGACCCGGGCGCTGCGTTCACCGCGATCACCCAGCTGGGCACCGAAACCGCTGTGCTCCTCTACTTCTGGCGTGATATTGTGCGCATTATTTCGGCCTGGTTCGGCTCACTCACCGGCCGGGTTAGCGCAGCAACCCGGACGCGCGGATGGGCTGGCTCATTATTATCGGCTCCATCCCCATCGGCATTCTCGGCCTGGTTCTAGAAGACTACATTGACTCCACCTTCCGGTCCCTGTGGATTGTCGGCACCATGCTGATCGTGTTCGCAGTGTTCCTGGGGCTAGCTGACCGGTTCGGCAAGGAGCAGCGGAAGATTAAAGATCTTACCTTGGGCCACGGCCTGGTGTATGGGTGCGCGCAGGCGCTCGCCCTGATCCCGGGTGTTTCCCGCTCTGGCGGTACGATCATGGCGGGCTTGTTCATGGGCTACACCCGTGAGGCGGCGGCACGTTACTCGTTCCTGCTGGCGCTGCCGGCGGTGTTCACTTCGGGCCTGTATAAGGCGTTTAAAGTGTTTACCGGGCACGAGGCGGGCGGCTACTACGGTATTCCTTCCACCCTGCTGGCAACTGTGATTGCTTTCGGTGTGGGGTACCTAATGATTGCTTGGTTCCTGAAGTATGTTTCGTCGAACTCGTACGGCTTGTTCGTGTGGTACCGTATTCTGCTTGCGGCGCTTATTTTCTTGGGCCTGGGGTTCGGGGTGATTTCCTCCTAGAATTTCGCTTGCCGCTTGGCGCACAGAAATACCCGTTTGCGGTTTACCGCAAGCGGGTATTCTTGTAGGTGATATTTTTTTATGCCTTTGAAAGGATGCTCATGCGTGCTTGGGATGCGCCCGCCCCTGTTTCTCTGCCCGGTTCGGCGCCGCTACCGCGTATCTTTTGATACCGCCGCAAATACCGTGGTTCAGCTTGAAGAACCAAAGAAAGCGGGACTGTACGTGTGCGGTATCACCCCGTACGATGCCACGCATATGGGGCACGCATCCACCTATGTGGCTTTTGACCTGCTTAACCGCGCTTGGCGGGACGCCGGGGTTGAGGTGACCTACGTGCAGAACGTTACGGATGTGGACGACCCGCTGCTGGAGCGCGCAACCGCCACGAACGTGGACTGGCAGGAACTTGCGGAAGACCAGACGGAGCTGTTCCGCACCGACATGGCGGCTTTGAATGTGCTGCCGCCGGATCATTATGTTGGGGTGGTCGAGTCGATTGCTTGGCTGTTCCCCGTGGTCGAGGGCCTGCTGGAGCGCGGCTTGGCGTACCGTGTGCCGGGGTTTATGGACGAGAAGGGTGTGCAGCATCCTGACGGGGATATTTACCTGGATGTGAAAGCGACCCAGGCACTACCGGCGAATGAGGAAGGGTACTCGTGGGCGCCGGGGCAGGTGAGCCATATGAGCCGTGAGGAGATGCTGAGTATTTTCGCGGAGCGAGGCGGTGACCCCGACCGCCCGGGCAAACGTGATGCCTTGGACCCGCTGCTGTGGCGTGCCGCCCGCGAGGGTGAACCGTCGTGGGAGGCCGGTGTGCTGGGCGCAGGCCGGCCCGGCTGGCATATTGAGTGCACTATGATTGCCCGCCGTTTTGTGAATGGGCCGCTGACAGTGCAGGCGGGCGGCTCAGATTTGACGTTCCCGCACCATGATTTGGGGCGGGGCATTCGTGGGCGGTGGATCACCGGCCGCACGCCCGCCACTATGCGCATACAGGCATGGTGGGTCTTGATGGGCATAAGATGAGTAAGTCGCGCGGGAATTTGGTGCTGGTTTCTAAGCTGCGTGCAGCCGGTGTTGACCCGAATGCGATCCGCCTGGCGATTCTTGATAACCATTACCGGTCTGACTGGTTCTGGACCGATGATTTGCTGCATAAGGCGGATGCGCGCCTTGAGACGTACCGCCATGCCATTGCGGCAGCCACCGGGGACGATACTGAGGGCGCCGTAAAGACTCTAGACAAGGTGCGCGAGTATTTGGCGGATGATCTGAACGCACCCGAGGCGCTCAAAGCGCTGGATGCGTGGGCTATTGACGCCCTCACACGTGCCCAGACGACGAGCACCAGTGCGGCGGCACCCATGGGCGGGGCTGAACTAATCCGCGATATTTTGGCGGCTCGTTTGGGCGTGACCCTGTAGGTTCCATGCAGAGCTTTATATCGAAAAATACCCCGCGGGCTGACCTGCGGGGTATTTTTCGCTGGTGGGTTGTTAATATTTTTGTGCGGAACAGACAACGGTTGACATATAAACCTGCTTTTATATAAAGTTGTCTTTATGGAAAATGGTTCAGCCCATAAAGATTGGGAACATGAGTTTGGCGCATCGGTGGCTATTTTTCAGCATTGGCCCACCCGTTACGCCTAGCTATTGCCCATCATCTTGTGGAGCGCCCACACAGCGTTAGCGAACTGCATTCATGCTTGGGTATCTCCCAGCCGCTTGCCTCGCACCACCTGCGTATTCTGCGTGAAGCGCATGTTGTTGAGGGGCAGCAACAGGGCAGGGCCACCATATACAGCTTGAAGGATCATCATATTAGTCACATCGTTACTGATGTGCATGCCCACACTAAGGAGCAATCATGACCACCGTAGCACCGCACCGTCACTCCGAGGCACATGCTCACACCCACGGCCCCAACTGCGGGCACCAGGCAGTGATTCACCTGGATCACGTGGACTACCTGCACGATGGCCACGCACACCGTGAGCACGATGGCCACTACGACGAGTGCAACACCTGTTCCTGCGGCAACTGCAACGACCTGTGCGCTAACTGCACCTGCGCCGATTGCGCTTGCCCCACCTGCAACCACGCCGTGTGCGAGTGCGCTCACTGCAGCGACTCCTGCGCTAACTGCGCATGCGAGGACTGCACCTGCTCAACCTGCCAGCACGCAGCGTAAGTTTCACACACTTATAGACGGTGCCCCCGCATCCTACCGATGTGAGGGCACCGTCTTTTTGTGTACGCGCATCACGTGCGCAACAGGGGTTTACCGTGTGGCCCGCTCTAGAAGCTGCAACACGTTCTGGAAGGTGTGACCGGTTGCTTCGGTCATACCCTGCTCACAGGTCCGGTTTGAGGATATGTATGCGGCGAATTCGTGCTCGTTCAGCTCAGCGGTCTCGGCACGGGTAGCGCTCTGCGTGAGCTCGGGGTGCAGCATGCCGCGGTCACCCGCGTAACCGCAGCACCCCCAATTCTTGGGAACGTACACCTGCTCACTCATGGCGTTTGCGATCTTCTCAAATGCTGGCTGCACACCCAGATGAGTCATTGAGCAGGTGGGGTGCAGCGCCAGCGACGGCAGGGGAGCTGACACCGTGAGCTTAGGCAGCAGCGTATCGGCGGCGAACTGTACCGAATCAATCAGCTTCAGCTGAGCGTAATCTGCTTCGCCCGCTCCCAAGCCGTGCGTGATTTTATGCTCTAGGGCGGCGGCAACTTTCGCGCGCATCACCTCAAGGCCCTCGGTGCATGAAGAAGCATCGCACACGATCGGGATGCGCCCGCCGTCGGTCGCCTGCCACAGTGCTTTGAGCACGCGGTCACTCATAATCGAGTAGCCGTCTGTGTACCCCTTGGACTTCCACGGCGTGCCACAGCACATTTGGTCGATGCCTTCGGGAACCCGGTATTTCACGCCCGTGCGTTCGCAGAGGCGAATAAACGCCTGGGTCGCGTTCACCGGGTCGTGCTTACCTTCGCCATCAACACCGCCGAACATGGCGTTCACGCAGGCAGGGAAGAACACAATATCGGGGTTTGCTTCCGCATGCGGCACACGCGGCGCGCCACCGGCAGACAGCCCCTTCTTATAGGCGGGCACCAGGTCTTCGCCGAAGAGCTTACGGCCAATATCGGTGGCTCCGCGCACCACCGGGAACGGCAGCATTTTTGCGGCCGTGAGCGCTTTACCCGCCACTTTATCGATTGTGCCCCAGTGTTTTGAGGCGAATTTCCACCCGGCGGCACCGAGGGCATCCTGGTTCTCGGCACGCAGGCGGCGCACCAAATCACCCGTGTTAATCAGCACCGGGCAGCGCGTAACGCACATGCCGTCTACCGCGCAGGTATCCACACCGTAGTATTCGTATTCTTGGCGCAGACGCTCGGCAAGTTTAGTGTCACCGTTAGCTTCTGCCGCAGCGATTTCGCGGCGCAGCACAATGCGCTGGCGCGGGGTCAGCGTCAAATCCTTGGACGGGGCACACCGGTTCGCAGTACCCGCATTCCACACACCGGTCGACTTCCTCTTCAACGGTTTCGGCGACTTTCAGGTCGGTGGCGTAATCGGTGTCTTCTTCGGCGAGAACCACACCCGGGTTCAGAAACCCTTCGGGTCGATCAGGCGCTTAATTTCGCGCATGACCTCGAAAGAGTTCGTCACCGAATTGGCGGCGCACGAACGGGGCCATAATACGCCCGGTTCCGTGCTCTGCCTTGAGTGAGCCGTCGGCCTCCAGAATGAGCTGCACCATTTCTTCGGTGAATTCGCGGTACCGCACAAGCTGTTTGGCATCGCGGAACTGCTCGTTGAGCATGAAGTGAATATTGCCGTCTTTTGCGTGCCCGAAAATCACCGAATCCTGGTAGCCGTGGGCGTCAAAGAGGGCGGTCAGATCGCGGCAGGTGGTACCGAGCACGTCCACCGGGACCACCACGTCCTCAAGCAGCGCGTTCGTGCCGGTGGGGCGGTTGCCTGCGACCGTGGTGTACAGTCCGCGCCGCGCAGCCCAGAGCGCGTTACGTTCGGAAAGTTTGCTGGTCATGGTGACTGGCGACACCACCGGGAGGGCATCAAACATGGGCGCGGCGGATAGGGCGAGGTCGGTGAGCTCCTGCTCTGAATTACCCTGAAATTCCACAAGAAGAGCAGCATGCTCACGCACATCAATGGCGGCAAGAGCCTCCGCCGCCTGCCCGGTACGCTGCGCCACCCGAATACTGGTGGCATCCAAAAGCTCAACCGTTGCCAGATGGTTGGCCACAAGCTCCGGCACGGAACGGGTAGCATCCAAGAGGTTATCGAATACGAGCAGACCGGTCGAAACGAATTTATGAATGGGCAAGGTGCGGTAGGTTGCGGACGCCACGAACCCGAGTGTTCCTTCGGAACCAATCAGAAGATGCTGCAGAATATCAACCGGTGTGCTGTAATCCAGCAAAGAGTTCACGCCGTAGCCCATGGTGTTCTTCATGGAGTACTGTTGGCGGATGCGCGCAACCGCTTCCGGGTTTTCGACCACGCGCTTGCGCAGGCGCAGCAGCCCTTCGTGAATCTCGGGTTCGAGGGCGCGCAGGCGGTCATCCGCATCGGGTGCAGAAGTATCGATAACGGTTCCGCTGGGGAGTACGAACACCATAGATTCCAGCGTGTTGTACGTGTTGAATTCGGTGCCGGAAGACATGCCCGAGGAGTTATTGGCGACCACCCCGCCGATAGTGCATGCCGACCATGAGGCCGGGTCAGGCCCGAGCTTGTACCCGTAGGGGGCCAGCATATTATTGACCGCCATCACCGTGGCGCCGGGCTGAACACGCACCCTTTTGCCGCCGTCAAGCACCTCAATTTTCTTGAAGTTGCGGCGGGTATCGACCATCAGCCCGTCGCCGCTTGCCTGCCCTGATAGAGAGGTGCCGCCCGACCTGAAGGTGAGCGGCAGGTTGAAGGCGCTGGCGGCACGGAAAATATCGGCGACCGCCTCCGCAGAATCGGGGCGTACGATTCCGGCGGGCACCAGCAGGTAGTGCGAGGCATCGTGCGCGATAGCGAGCCTGTCAATTTCTTTAACACTGGAATCGAGGGTGTGCGCGCGGGTTTCAGCGAGCATATGCTCAAGGGCGTTAGTGTAGGGGGAGTTTAGAGCTTCGGACGTGTTCGATACGACTGTCATGGGTCTTATCTCCTTAGTGATGAAGGCACAGTGATTTCCTATCCTTCCAGTATGTGCTTTTGCACACGTTATGTCTGCTTAGCTTTGGCTAGGCTTATGCCCCGGAACACATGCTTAACTAGTGAGATGGCGGGGCTGCTGAGACACGCTCACCGCACCGCTACCTGAAAATCTTGGGAGTCTATCAATTCGTGGATCCATCAGCTTAACCTGGTGCCGAATAATGAGTGGCGTCCAGCGGCGTTATGGGCTTTTAAAGCATATGAAGGCGATAAGGACTTCCTGAACTATTTCCTGAAAAAGCTTGAGCGGTTTGTAGCTGGCCTATTAATCCGCAGGATACATTCTAATTACCGCGCGGCGAAATATGCTGAGCTCCTGCGTCAACTCCTCAATGGGGACGGTTTAGAAGCTAAAGCTTTTGACCTGTCTGCTGAGGAAAAACAGGAGATGATGAAACAACTGAATACCGAGATCTATCTACAGCCGCAGTATATGCTGGTACATACTTATGCGCCTTAACTCTCTTGCCGCCGGACACTACGAAGTCTCAAACAATAAGAAAAATTGCAATTGAGCATGTCCTTCCACAACACCCTGACCCGGATAGCGGCTGGTCTCAGAACTTCACTGAACCAGCGGTAGAGTACTGGACTAACCGTCTGGGTAATCTGCTGCCGTTAAACCGCAAAAAGAGGAGGACAGAAGCGCAGGGTTTTGAGTTTGAGAAGAAAAAAGAGGTTTATTTTGGCTCAATTGTGTCGGATTCCATTATTTTCACCCTGACAGAACAGGTTATTAATGAAACCGAGTGGACACCCACTGTGGTTGAGGCCCGCCACAGGCACATGCTAAATACCCTATATGATGTTTGGTCACTGAAATAATTTCTGTTTGCAATATTAATAGTTGTTGATATTGGTACGGAACTTGGAAGGCTGTGCGCTCCCGGAATTGGGGGCGTGCGGTCCTTTCGGCTGCTGGTAGTCTTGAATGTGGGCGAGGTACCGCCGGTAGGCTTTGTGCAGTAGAGAATGTGGGGGAGAAGAATGCGGCTTTCGGTGCGTGAGCTTGAGGAGCGCGTGGGTGCGCTGGCCGGGCGCAAATATTTTAGTCAGGAGCTGCTGTATGATTTGTTGGCGGCGTATGGCCGTTCTGCTAGTAGTATTACGCGCCTGCGTAAGGGGATCTGAATGTTGCCCGGCACCCGGAGGCGGGCGAGGTGGCCCAGAAGAACGTGGTGTATTTTAGGCCGGTGCCGCGCGAGTCGAGCACAGATGAGCTGCTGGAGCTGATGGGTGAGCTCACCGACGCCGAGTATGTGACCCGCTACAGCCCGCGGTTTGTGCTGGTGACTGACTACCACCGGCTGCTGGCTTACGATACGCACACCCGGGAGACGCTGAACACCCCGCTTGGGGAGATTGGCCAGTATGTGGCGTTTTTCTTGCCGTGGGCGGGCATGGAGAAGACCAACTACATTTCGGAGCATCACGCCGATAGGAAGGCGGCGGATAAGATGGCGGTGCTTTTTGATGAGCTGCTGAAGGTGACTCCGTCGCTGAAGGAGACGGCTCAGAGCCGCCATAACTTGAACACGTTTTTCTCCCGCCTGCTGTTCTGCTTTTTTGCCGAGGATACGGAGGTGTTTACCTCTAACCAGTTTACGAACGCGGTGGGGTCCCTCACCCTGAAGGACGGTAGCGACACGCATGAGGTGATCGCTCAGATTTTTGCTGCTTTGGATGCTGAGGCCCGGGAGGATAAGCCGGCGGTGGCGGCCGGTTTCCCGTACGTGAACGGGCGGCTGTTTGCGGTGCAGCCGGGCCAGTATGTGCCGGTGTTTAATAGGCGCGCCCGCGAGCTGCTGCTGGAGTTGGGGGCTCTTCAGTGGGGGGATATTAACCCGGATATTTTCGGTTCCATGTTCCAGTCGGTGATTGATGCGGGGCAGCGGGCTAACCTGGGGCAGCACTATACGAGTGTGCCGAATATTTTGAAGACGATTGAGCCGCTGTTCCTGGATGATTTGAAGGCCCAGCTGGAGGCCGCGGAGGGCTCACCGAAGCGGCTGCGTAAGCTGCTGGATAGGATCGCGGGGATTAAGGTGTTTGATCCTGCCTGCGGGTCCGGCAATTTTTTGGTGATCGCCTATAAGGAGCTGCGCAAGCTGGAGCACGCCATTAGGGAGCAGTTGCAGCAGCTGAGCGGGGACTACCAGTCGCAGCTGCTGCTGGATTCTGTGGTGCGGATCGAGAATTTCTACGGGATTGAGATTGATGACTTCCCGGCCGAGATTGCGGTGCTCTCCCTGTGGATTGCTAAGCACCAGATGAACGTGGAGTTCAAGCGGAAGTTTGGCACGAGCATCCCGCTGATTCCGCTGCGGGAGGCCGGGGCGATACGGTGCGGCAACGCCGCCCGCCTCGACTGGCAGGAGGTGTGCCCCAATAATGGCGAGGAAGAAATCTACCTGATAGGCAACCCGCCGTATGTGGGCTCCAGTATGCAGACTAAGGAGCAGAAAGAAGATTTTTCTATTGTATTTGGGAAACGAAAATATGGTAAAAATTTGGATTATGTATCTCTTTGGTTTATTAAAGGGGCAGACTATATATCTAGAAGTAATTCTCAGCTTGCATTTGTAGCAACGAACTCTATTGTTCAAGGCCTTCATATTTCTATGCTTTTTCCGCATATTCTTACCGAGCATGTTGAAATTGGCTATGCGTATACTTCTTTTAAGTGGACAAATAATGCCAAGGGTAATGCAGGTGTTACGGTTATTGTGCTAAGTTTACGACCAGAAGGTATCAAATCACCTAAGTATATTTTTTCTGGGGGAGTGCGAACTGAAGCGAAGAATATTAATTGGTATCTTCTAGATTCACCTAATATAGTTCTAGATTCTCCCCGTCATCCTATAAGTAATGAATTTCCACCTATGGTTTATGGTAATAAGCCTAGTGATGGAGGTAATCTTTTTCTCGATATCCTGGAGTATCAGGATCTAGTTACTGCTCACCCCGATGCTAAAAAATACACTCACCCTATTCTGGGTAGTGCAGAGTTTATTAATGGTAAAGATCGCTGGTGTTTGTGGATTACAGATGAACAAGTGAAAGATGCATCCGAAATCCCTCCTATAGCAGAGCGTTTAGAACGTGTGCGAGCTATGCGCTTGTGTAGCAAAGCAGCCATTACTCGTGAGTTCGCCAGCCAGCCACATAGATTTCTCCAACTCTCTTATAAAAAAACAGATTCTTTAATTGTTCCAAGTGTTTCATCAGAGCGTCGTGAGTATATTCCAATTGTTATTTAGGCCCAGAAACAATTATCTCTAATCTGGCCTTCGCCGTATATGACGCTGAGCCGTGGCTGTTTGCCCTGCTGACTTCGCGTATGCATATGGTGTGGACCCGCACTGTAGCTGGGCAGTTAGAGACTCGTATCCGCTATTCTAATACGGTGGTGTACAACAATTTCCCGGTTCCCGAGTTGTCGGCTCGCTCTAAGTCGGAGTTGACGGATGCAGCCCTGCGCGTGTTGGATGTGCGGGAGTATCACAGCGAGATGACGTTGGCTCAGTTGTACGATCCGGACACCATGCCGCAGGATTTGCGTATTGCCCATGAGCAACTGGATCTACTGGTGGATTCTCTCTACCGCGATATCCCCTTCGCCAGCGACGATGAGCGCCTCAAACGCCTCTTCAACCTCTACCTCAAACAGACCGGCGGCAACCCCGAACTCTTCTAGAAAATCCTTTAGCATGCTTACAACAGATACGGAGTCACAGGCCTGGGTTGCTATTGTGGTAATATTTCAACGAAATATACCTCGTATTTTCAGTACAAATCGACCGATTGGATAATAATGGCAAAATCAGTATTCTACTCATTTCACTATGATCGCGACGTATTTCGTGTGCAGCAGGTGAGAAACATCAATGTGCTTGAAGGGCAACCATTGCTCAAGGCTCAAGAATGGGAAAGTGTAAAGGAACAAGGAGATGATGCGATCAAGGAGTGGATTGACAAACAGATGAACTACAAAGAAGCTGTTATCGTTCTTGTTGGTAAAGAGACAGCAGGACGCAAGTGGATTAATTATGAGATTAATCGAGCGTGGGATATGGGTAAGCCTTTACTGGGTATACACATTCATGGGCTTGCAGACAGGACAGGTGAGACTGATCCGAAAGGTCGCAATCCTTTTAACCCAAAATGTGGTATTGAACTATTCGATCCTACTGTTCCTGGTAATTCAAAGGCTACATATAATAATATCGTAAAGAATCTTGAGCTCTGGTCTAGGCGTGGCGTTACGAAACGATGATGTACGAAGCTCATTGCTCTTTTTGTAGTATTGTTCAGGAGGATGACCCAGGCGTTCGAGAGGTCTATCGTGACAGTCAAACGGTTGCTTTCTTCCCTAAGGAGCCCGCAACACTTGGGCATACCCTTGTTATCCCGACTAGGCATACTGCAACCATATGGGAGCTTGAACTGAAGGTAGCTCATGCTCTCACCGATACTGTTCATCGGCTGTGCGCTGGGGTTCGGGATGCGCTGCATCCAGAGGGTCTCAATATTATTCAGTCAAATGGTAAGGTAGCGACTCAGACTGTGCCCCATCTGCATATACATGTTGTGCCCCGGTGGGCAGATGACGCCATGGGGGATATATGGCCTGTTTCACCACAGATAAGTGAGGATACGAAAGACAGGGCAGCATCTTGTATCCGGTTAGCGATGCAGTAACATGACGCAACCTGCACGGGAAGATATGCGAGCACATCTCAGCATGATTCAAACGATTATTACGAGAATGTCAACAGCATCGTCGAACGCTAAATCCTGGCTTTTGCCGGTTGTCACCGCCACATACGGATTTGCAATGACCAAGCCGTCATGGAAGATTGGGTTGTTGGGTATTGTAGCGGTGCTGTTGTTTGCTTTTATCGATGCGAATTATCTTCGACAGGAGCGCGCCTATAGAGAGCTCTATAACCGTGTGGCCAGTGGTGATGAGAGAGTCCCACTATTTTCCCTTAATCCATCAGACGCCAATGATCAGATACTCACTGTTGACGATGATATACCCTCTAATGCGGGTTGGAAACAGCGTCTTAAAGTTCGTGTTGATCGATGGATTCCTCCATGGAAAGTATGGCGATCCTGGTCTATCACACCATTTTACGGAGCGTTTTTGCTTGTCGGTATCGGTGTAGTGTGTACTTCACGATAGTCTAACCGTAACCACTCATAACCTTTTTATCTCCCCACCCCGCTACACTTGTGCGTGTACCCTTTGAGCGCCCCGATGAGGAGATCACCCCGTGATTAATGCCGTGAATGTCAGCTATGCCCAGTCTGGTAGTAGTGTGAATACGAATGAGTTGGGCATGCGTGAGATGCAGCAGAGAGTGTATGAGCATCGTAGCGCGCAGCACCTGCTGATTAAGGCCCCGCCGGCCTCGGGTAAGAGCCGCGCGCTCATGTTTGTGGCCCTGGATAAGCTGTACAACCAGGGTGTGCGCAAGGTGATTGTGGCGGTGCCCGAGCGTTCTATTGGCCAAGTCCTTCGCCAGTACGGACCTTACTTCTCACGGGTTCTTCGCGGATTGGACGGTGGACCCGGCTAATAACCTGTGCACGCCCGGCTCTGACTCCGGCAAGATTCAGGCATTCATCCGCTTCCTGGAAAACAGCACCGATACGGTGCTGGTGTGCACGCACGCCACGCTGCGTTACGCCTACGAGAAGCTCACCGCCGCCGACTTCAACAACGTGCTGGTGGCCATTGACGAGTTCCACCACGTGAGCGCGGACCTGGAAAAATCCAACCTGGGCGCCCTCATCCACGACCTTCTGAAGAACTCCACCGCGCACATTGTGGCCATGACAGGCTCCTACTTCCGCGGGGACAGGGTGCCCGTGCTCTCCCCAGAAACCGAGGCGAAGTTTACGCCCGTCACCTTCAATTACTACGACCAGCTCAACGGGTACCGCCACCTGAAAACCCTTGGCATCGGCCACCACTTCTACCAGGGCACCTGGTACGACTCCCTGCCCGAAATCCTCGACCCGAACAAGAAAACCATCCTGCACATACCGCACGTGGGATCGGCCGAATCCACTAAAGACAAGTACGAAGAAGTCAACCGGGTGCTGGACGCCATCGGCACGGTCGAATCCGTAGACGAGGCAACCGGGGTGATCACAGTACGCAGAAAAGATAACGGGCAAACCCTCAAAGTGGCGGACCTGGTGGACGACACCGACTTCACCAAGCGCGCCCGGATCCTCGACTACCTCACCACCGTAGCCGCTAAAAAAACAGGGACGGGATAGACATTATTATCGCCCTGGGCATGGCCAAAGAAGGCTTCGACTGGCCCTACGCCGAGCACGCCCTCACCGTGGGCTACCGGGCCTCACTCACCGAGATCATCCAGATTATCGGGCGCGTCACCCGCGACAGCGATGGCAAAGCCCACGCCCAGTTCACCAACCTCATCGCCCAGCCCGACGACGCCCAGGACGAAGTGACCGTGGCCGTGAACAACGTGCTCAAAGCAATCACTGCGTCCCTACTCATGGAGCAGGTGCTGGCCGAAAACTTCTCCTTCAAAAACCGCGCCAAACCGGGCGATGCCCCCGAGCACCCCGGCCAGCTGCTCATCGAGGGTTTCAAGGAGCCCACCACCGCCCGTACCCAGCAGATTATTGATATGGACCTGAACGACCTGAAAGCCACCGTGCTACAGAGCGAAAAAAACTGGTACGCGCCGCAGCTGCCGGCGTGGACCCCGAAGTCATCAACAAGGAGCACATCCCCGGCATCATCCGCGAGCGCTACCCGGATTTGAACGCCACCCAGGTGGAGGAGGTCCGCCAGGCCCTGGTGGTTGACTCCGTAGTCAAAAACAGCGACATTAAAACCGTGGGCGATAACCGGTTCATCATGATGCAGCACAAGTTCGTGAACGTGAATGAGCTGAATATTAACCTGATCGACAGCGTGAACCCGTTCCAGCGGGCCTACGAGATCATCTCCAAAAACATCTCCAAAGACACCCTGCGGGTGATTAGTAACAATATTGCCGCCGGCCGCATCGAAGTGACCGAGGAGGAGGCGCGCATCACCTTCCCGAAGATTCAGCGGTGGGTTAAACTCAACGGGCGCCGCCCCAACCTGCGCGCCGACGACCCGGTGGAGCGCCGCTACGCCGAAATAGCCCTCTGGTTGCAGCGCGAAGGGGAGCGGCGCAAGCGAGAAGCGGCCCAGCGGCAGGCGGAACAGCACGGACAGGACGGAGGTCCCCAGTGAACACCCCCGATAAGCACACCGGCCCGCAGCAGCCCGGCCAGGAGCAACCAGATCAGCCGGGCATAGAAGCCCCGGAGGAGGAGCTGGCCACCTACTCTAGTCTGGATGATATTTTCGCCACCGGCGACCCGCTATTGGAGCCCGAGCTCAAGCCGGTTCCGCCCAGCAGCGAGGAGCGACTGGTGCGCTCTTTTGCCGAGATTACCGAGTTTGTGCGCGAGCACGGCCGGGAGCCATCGGCCGAAACCCACAATATTAGCGAACGCAAGCTGGGTGCGCGCCTGGCCGGTATCCGTATTAATGATGAGAAGGTGCAGCTGCTCGCCGCCCACGACGAGCTGCACCTGCTCACCGAGGAGGAGCCGCCGGCCAGCCTGGACGATATTTTTGCCGGCGATAACTTTGATGAGCTCATGGGTCAGCTGGTGGATGACGCCGGCGGCCTGACGGACATGAGCACCCTGCCGGACCCCGTGAAGGCGCCTTCCACGCCCGAGAGTGTGGAGCGCCGCCACCAGGCCGAGGACTTTGACGCCTACCGTGAGCTGTTCCCGCGCAAGCACCGCGAGCTATCCAGTGGTGAGGCGCGGCAGGTGAACTACAACTCTATTGACCACAGCGATCTGGACTCCATCGTGAAGGAGGGTGCGTTCTTCGTCCTGGGTGGGCAGATGCTCTACATCGCCGAGTTTATGAAGGATGCCACCCGGCCTGCCGGGCCGGAGAGCCTGGATCCGGTGCGGCTGCGCGTGATTTTTGAGAACGGTACCGCATCGAATATGCTGCGTAATTCGTTCCTCAAGCGCCTGGTGGAGGATGAGCATAGCACCGTGATAGTGCCCAACGAGACCCTGGACGAGACTAACCTACTAAAAGATGAGGGCGTCACCGGCACCCTGTACGTACTGCGCACCCTCAGTAACGACCCGCAGGTGAGCGGCTACCCCAACCTGCACAAGATCGGGTACACCACCACCAGCTTGGAGAAGCGGCTGGCCCGCGCCCCGTTTGAACCGGCCTACCTGAATGCCCCGGTTGAGGTGGTGGCCTCCTACACCCTGTACGGGCTAAACGTTGGGAAAGTAGAAAAACGATGCACCGGCTCTTTGCCCCGGCTCGGCTTTCTATCAAGCAGACGGCGGCTAATGGGCAGAGCATTAATATTGTGGAGTGGTTCGATGTGCCACTGCCCGTGATTGATAAGGCCGTGGACCTGTTGGGTAAGAACCAGTTGCACGGCTACAGCTACGATAGGGGTACCCAGCAGCTGGTGAAGCATTAGTACCAGCGTCGTCAGAACCATCCGAGTGCATATTTATTTGTTAGAGAAGTATTTTTTTATTCATAAACCTATAAGCTGCCGTTGATGGGTGCGGCGCGGTACACTGGGTAGGTCCGTGCACCCGTAAAGTGCGGGCATTCGTTTGTGCGCCACCGTGCGCCTGGCCCTTGTATCGCCGGGATTCGGGGCGCGCCTGAGAATCAAGGAGAGGCATGTCTGCCGTAGAAAACCCAGCTGTGAGCATCACCGTATCCGGTACCCCGCGCACTGTCACCGCCGCAACCGCCGCCGAGCTCTTCAGCGACGACCCTAAAATCGTGGTGGCCCGCGTTAACGGCGCCCTGGTGGATCTCACCCACCCGCTCACCGAGGGGGACTCGGTGGAGCCTGTTTTCATTGACGAACCCGATGGCTTGAATGTGCTGCGCCATTCTGCGGCGCACGTGATGGCGCAGGCGGTGCAGGAATACCGCAAGGACGCGAAGCTGGGCATTGGCCCCTATATTACCGATGGCTTCTATTTTGACTTTGATGTGGCTGAGCCCTTCACCCCCGAGGATCTGAAGAAGATCGAGAAGTCGATGATTAAGATCATCAAGTCGGGGCAGCTGTTCCGCCGCCGCGTGGTCACCCACGATGAAGCGGTTGAAGAGATGAAGAACGAGCCGTATAAGCTCGAACTGCTTTCACTCAGCCAAGGCCCCGGTTCGGGCGCTGACGCCGCCGAAGGCGCCTCCGTTGAGGTGGGCGAAGGCGAAATCACCATCTACGACAACGTGAACCCCAAACCGGCGAGACGGTGTGGAAAGACCTCTGCCGCGGCCCGCACCTGCCGAACACCAAGCTGATTGCTAACGGTTACGCGCTCATGCGCGCCGGTGGCGCGTATTGGCGCGGTTCTGAGAAGAACCCCATGCTTCAGCGTATTTACGGTACCGCCTGGCCCACGAAGGATGAGCTGGTGGAGTATAAGCACCGTATTGCTGAGGCTGAGCGCCGCGACCACCGCCGCCTGGGCAAGGAGCTTGACCTGTTCTCGTTCCCGAAGAATATTGGCCCCGGCCTGCCGGTGATTCACCCTAAGGGCGGCGTGATTAAGCGCGAGATGGAAGATTATGTGCGCGCCCGCCATATTGCTGAGGGCTTCCAGTACGTGAGCACCCCGCATATCTCGAAGGAAGACCTGTTCTACACGTCCGGGCATCTGCCGTATTATGCGGATGGCATGTTCCCGGCGATGGAGCTCGATAACGGCAACTACCGTTTGAAGGCCATGAACTGCCCCATGCATAACGAAATTTACCGCTCGCGTGGGCGTTCGTATCGTGAGCTGCCGCTGCGTTTCTTCGAGTTCGGCACCGTGTACCGTGACGAGAAGTCGGGTGTGCTGCAGGGTTTGACCCGCGTGCGCATGATTACGCAGGACGATTCCCACTCGTATGTGACGAAGGAGCAGGCACCCGATGAGGTGCGGCACCTGCTGAATTTCATGCTGAGCCTGCTGGAAGATTTCGGCATGACGGACTTCTACCTGGAGCTTTCAACCCGCGACACTGAGGGCGATAAGAAGGATAAGTTTATCGGCACCGATGAGCAGTGGGAGCAGGCCACCGCCGTGCTGGAGCAGGTGGCGAAGGAGACCGGTCTTGAGCTGGTGCCTGACCCGGGTGGGGCTGCGTTCTATGGCCCGAAGATTTCGGTGCAGGCGAAGGACGCGATTGGCCGCACCTGGCAGATGTCTACCGTGCAGTATGACTTCAACCAGCCCAGCCGCTTTGGTTTGGAGTACCAGGCTGCGGACGGTTCGATTCAGGAGCCGGTGATGATTCACTCGGCCAAGTTCGGTTCGATTGAGCGTTTCCTGGGTGTGCTGACTGAGCACTATGCGGGTGCGTTCCCGGCGTGGCTGGCACCGGTGCAGGTGATTTGTGTGCCTGTGGCGGAGGCTTTCAACGACTATATGACTGAGATTGCGGATAAGCTGCGTGAGCACGGCGTGCGTGTTGAGGTGGATTACGGTTCGGACCGCTTCACCAAGAAGATTCGTACTGCGTCTACTGAGAAGGTTCCGTTCATTCTGATTGCTGGCGGTGAGGATGCGGAGGCTGGCGCAGTCTCATTCCGATTCCGCGGCAACAAGCAGGAGAACGGTGTGCCCGTGGATGAGGCTGTGGCACGTATTGTGGAGCATATCCGCAACCGCGTGAACGAAGACCCCAAGCCCAGCACCGAAGCTGCTGAGTAATACTAGGCTTGCTGGTCTAACTCATATATAGAAACCACCCCCCTTTGCAGTGACAAGCTGCGGAGGGGGTGATTTCTATGCGCTTTGAGGAGGCGCGGGTGGGGGAGCGTGGTTGGGTGCAGAAAGTTGTGTTGTGGTGGAGTTTTTCCTAGTCCGGGCGGGTGTCTTCGTGCTAATGTGAATGATGGTACTTACGTTCGTTGCCATTCGGAGGTGCCGGTAATTGTACGATTCGAATAAGGACGTCTGAATTTTCAGAATCCTTTATTAGGTTTTTAGCAAAGATAGGAATGGCTACTTTTCTAAGTTCTGTTTACAGCAAAGACAAAATATTTTTTCTAGTCACAACTGAAAGGAAAAAAAGATGAGCATTTATCTTTCGAAAGTTAGTCTCGTTAATTTTCGTAACTTTAAGAATGCTGTTTTAAGATTCAATCCAGGGGTTAATACAATTATTGGCGAAAATGGTGCTGGAAAGACAAATATTTTCCACGCAATCCGTCTACTCCTAGATGATACTTTGCCTAATAGCTACTCATACTTTACCGAAAAAGATTTTAACAGAGGTATTGGTGATTGGAAAGGTCACTGGATAATAATCCGTCTAGAATTTACAGAAGGATTAAATAATGAAAGTGTGTATAGCGAAAAAATTATTTCCTTGCTCACACACTTCTGTGGTGAAAAAAATCCAAATGAACCAAAATCCTATTCGTGTTCTTTGGTTTTTCGCCCAAACTATAACATCCGGAAAGAGCTGTTTGAAGCAAATGGGAAAGCGGAAGATATATCCAGCATTTTAGAGGGAATCTCACTCGAAGATTATGAGGTTGTTCGTTTCGGAAAGGGAGAATCTGACTTTTTTAATGGGGAAGACTATAAATCTATCGTTGGTAATTTTGAAAATAATTATTTTGCTAATCCTGACATACAAGAAGAGAGTTGTTGGTTAGGAACTAAGACTACTAGTATATTTTCACTTCAAAGAGAATTTAATACGGCATATATCGACGCTCTGAGGGATGTTCAACGCTTATTTAGGGGTCTAAAGCGAAATCCTCTGCGTAGTATTTTAGAATCTAAGAGCACGTCTATAGATAAGAGCGATTCGTTTGCTGAGGTTGTGGATATTGCTATAAATTTAAATAATAAAATAAATATGGATCAAGACGTGAAAAATCTTGCGGATGAGATATCAGGTATCTACAGAGAGACGGCTGGAATTACATACGCACCTGGTGATATAAGCATTAAGTCACAACTGCCCACGGATGTTAGCAGCCTATTTCAATCACTATCATTGTATATTGGGAATCCGACGGAATTAAATAAATATTATCAAGGATCAATAGATGAGCTGAGTCTTGGTAATGCTAACATGCTATATATTTCTCTCAAGCTTTTGGAGTTTAAAATCCGCCAAAATGGAAAGCCAAAGAATCGTGCTCCTATTGCAAATATACTTTTGATTGAAGAGCCTGAATCGCATATACATCCTCATATCCAGAAAGTAATTTTTAATAATATTGGGGGGATGAGTGAAACTCAAGTAATTTATTCAACTCACTCACCGCAAATTTCTGAAGTTAGCAATGTAGAAAATGTTAATGTAATTGTTCCATTGGAGGGGGAATCATGGATCTCCTGTAATCCAGGAAATAAGCTGGGGAAAGATAAAATAGTCCCTATCAATAGATTTCTTGATGTTACCCGATGCAATCTTTTATTCTCTCGTGGGGTTATTCTTGTTGAAGGTGATGCTGAGGAAATAATGATTCCATATATGATTAAAATTGTTTATGGCATTTCTTTGGACGAGATAGGAATTAGTGTAATTAATAATCGTGGAACTGAGTTTGACAATCTAGCATCAATGTTTCATCGTGACCGACTGCGTAAAAGGTGTGCAATTGTTACGGATTTAGACGGCCGATTGAATAATAAATATTCTTCTGATGATGCAGCTACGCAGGGGAAGAATCGATTAAATCATCTCAATAATGAATATAAAAAAATAACGAATATGTTGATGTGTTTTTATGCAGAATATACCTTTGAGGTTGATTTTGCGCTTGAAAGCAAGAATAATAGAATGCAATTAATCCAAATGGCAGAAAAAAATATGCACATCAAAAATCCCGGATTGATATTGCCAAAAAATTTAGGTCTACCGATAAAGATAATATCGCAAAGGCAGCTTTGGACTTGGTTCACAAAGATGACTTAGAAATTAAGAAAAAAAGGCAAAGGGTGGACGGCATTAATGATGGCTGACTATATCACAAAAGATACTATTGTTCCTCAATATATATTGGATGCCCTTCGATTTGCTATGGGAGGGACTGTCTCTCCTGTTGTTTTGAATCAAATATCTACCTATCGAGGAAATAAAGATCGCGATGAATCTATTATTAGGCTGTTAAATGATGGTGGGTCAAATGTTGAATAAATTGGACAATGAACAAGAAGCTGCAATTAATGCTGTAGGAAACGTTTTATTAATTGCATGTCCAGGGAGCGGAAAAACCCATACGCTTGTAAACAAAGTTGCAAAAGAACTCTCTGCGATAGAAACTCACCGCGAATTTATAATTGCTATTACATATACAAATAATGCGGCAGAAGAGATGAAAATCCGCATAAAAAAAATGGGAATTGACGTAAGTCAGCTTTGGGTTGGCACGATACATAGTTTTTGTCTTGAATGGATTTTAAGACCCTACTCCATGTATACAGAATCACTGTCGGGGAAATTTGAAATTATAGATGAAAAAAAGCAGGAATTAATTATTGAGAAATTTATGCCAGAAAATTTTTCCAGAAAAGATCTAGACAATGTAAAAAAATTTCTAAACGATTACAGGGTTCATAAAATTGCTGGTGAATTTCTCTCGGGTGGTGATTTCAAGGATAGAAACATGGAAAAAAATGCGTTGAAAAAGTATCGTGAGTACCTAAATAATAATAATATGGTTGACTTCCATTCTATTTTTAGAGTATTCACTTGAAATTTTAAGCTGCAACAATTTTATTTCAGAAAATCTTAGTAATATATTCCCCCTTATCGCAATTGATGAATATCAAGATACAAAACATCCTGCAATATTTGATATTGTCGAAGATTGCTAAGGGTGGAAAAAAACTAGACTCTTTGTTGTTGGTGATCCTAATCAAGGAATTTATACAAATACGGAAAAATGTAATATTTGGAAAATCTGATTTGGAGAGATTGATGGGAGGTGGGTTTGCTGAGCATGTATTAATAAATAATTATCGTTCTTCTTCAAAAAAATCGTCGAATATTCAAAAAAAGTACATGGTTGAACGTGTGGACATGGTTTCAAGTGGTAATCTTTGTGGATATAATTCAGAGATTAGGTATCTTAACTATCTTGAGAAAGACATAGATGATTTTGATATATCTGAGAAGATTAAGGAGATTGTAGAATATAATATTAATATTCTAAATATAGACCCCTCGGAAATATGTATCCTTGCTCCTTGGTGGAGTCATTTGGCGCCTCTAGCCCAAAGCTTGGGGGATAAGCTCCCAAATATTTCCGTAGATGGAGTTAGGGCGTCAGCGTTTTGGGATGTTAAGAAAAATGTATGGTACAAAATCTCAAGGTTGGCATTTACTGAGCCATCTATAGAACTATACCGAAAAAGATTATTTTGGGCTCAAGAATTTCTGGACCAGATTGCTAAAGATTTTGGATATGTGAACAATCTAATTGCCCCTATAGATCTTTTAGATGTATCAAATGAAATTAGGTCCATTCTTGCTGAAAAATGGATTGGAAATCAACGTGCAGAATCATATCTGAGAGATTTCTTTAAACAAATCATAGAGTATATGGAAGTAAAACCTCCGGTTTTAAAACATGCTCGAAGAGTCTGTGAACTTATTTTTTGAGGGGTTCAGGTGTAAGGTTGAATCTGTGAAGAATATTGATATAGGTTCACTCGAAGCCTGTAAAAAGGTTTTTAATCCGGGTCAGGGTATAAAAATTTCGACAATACATGGAGTTAAAGGAGAAGAGTATGACACTGTGATTCTCTTTGCTGCTTTGAATGGGTTTATACCTCACTATACGGTGCCAGCAAATAAAGCGAAAAAAATAATGCCAAAAAAACTCCTATATGTTACAGCAAGTAGGGCGCGAAAAAAATCTTTGGATTATATCGGAAAAAAACGAGAATTTTATGGGTCTTGCAAGCTTCCTTGTGAATATGTTGAAAAAGCCATGATTGATGATAATATTTTACGATTAAATTGAATCAGTAGAATCTTCTTTTTAAAGAAATAAAAGTAGGGACCCGGCAGGCTATCCATCAGATAGCCCGCCGGGTCCCTTCTTTATACCGTTGCTACGCGCTCAGCCCTTTAGCGGGTGGTGCGTTCCAGTAGCTGCAGCACGTTCTGGTAGGTGTGGCCGGTCGCCTCCGTCATGCCCTGCTCGCAGGTGCGGTTCGCCGAAATGTATGCGGCGAACTGCTTCTGCTCGCTCAGCTCCGCAGCCTCCGCTTCCGTAGCGCTCGCCGTCAGCTCCGGGTGCAGCATACCGCGGTCACCCGCGTAACCACAGCAACCCCAGTGCTTCGGTACGTACACGTCGGCACTCATCGCGTTCGCAATCTTCTCAAACGCAGGCTGAGTACCCAGGTGAGTCATCGAGCAGGTCGGGTGCAGTGCAATCGACGGCAGGGGAGCAGACACGGTCAGCTTGTCCAGCATGTTGTCGGCGGCGGAACTGCACCGCGTCGTACATGCGCAGACGCGAGAAGTCCGGCTCGCCCGGCTTCAGGCCGTTCACGATCTTGTGCTCAAGCGCCTCAATAACCTTCTTGCGCATCACCTCAAGGCCTTCGGTGCACGAGGAAGCTTCGGCAGGCACCCCATGAGGGTACTGGGCCATGAGGCCGCGGCCCTTATCCGTGATCACAAAATGGGCGTGCTGAGGGGACTTTACAGCTCCCCACTGCTCAAGGTACTTATACGCCCAATACGTACGGTCTGCATATACGAGTCTCCCGGAAGGTAACTTAGCCGCCAGCTGCCTTGAGGAAAGACCCAGAGTCTCAGCAACAGCTGAGCGTATTTCCTTACTAGTACGTACTGATCCATCGCTTAAATATGAGAGAACAGCTGGCATAAACTCATGGAGCTTAGGCAGCGGGGAAGACTCAGGCAACAACGGTTCAGGGGACATGCGTGCGTATCTCCAGTGATCAGCAAAAATAAATAATCCGCTACTACTATACCCGTGCAGTGCTAGAGCAGAACCACCATACCATCCCCCCGTCTAGGAGTGGCGAAGCGGCGCGCGCCTGAAGGGAAAACGTGTAACCATAAGAAAAGGAATACTCAACTTTGGACAAGGAACCCGGCAGTGCACGACCACGAAATCTACGACGACACCCCCAGCAGCTACCTTGACGGTATCGCGGACATTGGGGAGAAACACATCCGTCTCAGTTACCCCAACTTTATTCTGCTGCTGGCGCGGCTCGATACAGACTACAACTATGCGCAGTACCTGGTGCGGTGCCTCTACGCCAAACACCTGGCGGATGAGCTGCGGCACCCCAACATTTCCGGCTACCTCGAAGAACAAGACGAACTGAGCGACGCGCTGCGTCACTTCCGCGTCACGGTCCCGGGCATTATCGCCCGCCGAACGCAGCTCACCGAGCTGCTCAAAACCCGCACCGTGCAGGTGCCCGCATACGTGGGCGACCCCTGGGAGTACCACCCCAACGCCCCAGAACCAGAGCAGCCTACTTTCAGCCCGGCGGCACCCCACAGCGATATTGAAGTACGGCTTCAAATCATTGACGAATACTTGTGGCTCTACGAAAAATACAGCTCAAACAAATAGTGCAACCTTTTACAGCGGCAGGGGGACTACACCCCCAGAACTGAAACTATTGCTCTAAGTAGAATCTAGGAACGGCGGGGGAGCGTGGCACGAATCTGCCTTAACTCTGCCTTCAAATCGTCCGAAATACGCCGTGACTCGATAGCCTTTGTGATCGCCATGCGAAGCGTCACCGCAGGTAAACCGGGCGAATCGGCGCTGCCGGAACTATAAGCGAGCGCGAACCAGGGGAGAGCCGCATGTTCTTGGCGAGCCAACGCCTCCGCAAAATACCAGGCAACAGCAACCCGAACATAGTACTCATCGCTGCCCGCCAACGCTGCGACCGCCCGCAGATGCTCCGGTGAGAAATACTCGGTGCCCAACAGTGACATGAGCACTACCACGCCTAGACGTTGCACATACACACGATCATCAACCATCCAGTCGAGGCAGGCCCGC
>BNJT01000270.1_pt1 | contig 88940 bp, 116 predicted proteins | sample 8540491 | NCBI WGS metagenome assembly BNJT01 (sample SAMD00202455, study PRJDB9452) | human saliva metagenome | host: Homo sapiens | reverse complement strand
ATGAAACGGTTGTAGGAGGAAAAATCTCTCCTACACTATTATTGATTCTGAGAGAAAAATTGCAAAAATCTCATCTACCAAACTTTCAATTATTAAGATTTTTTTGCAGTTTATCTGAATTAGAATCGCAAGGCTTCTCAATAACATAATTGTCGAATTTTTTTCATTCTAACTTCCTCTCTACTATTTCTTCCTTTATCAAGAAAAAAAGTTAGCTCAATATTAATAAAGTACAATTCTAAATTAACTCCAATTATTGATTCATGATAATATTTCAGTAACTCATCGTGCAATTAAAAACAAGTATTTTTATTTCAAACGATCCATCGTGATCACTTCATCAGCCATCTCCCAAATTGCCGGATTATGTGTTGCGATAATGATTAGCCTATTATCATCTCGAAGAGATAGCAAAATCTCCATAATCAACTGAGAGTTTGCTGGGTCTATTGAAGCTGTTGGCTCATCTGCCAGAATAAAGAGTGGATTCTTTAAGATAACTTTTGCCAAGGCAACCCGTTGCGATTCTCCGCCCGATAACTCAAAGATGCGCTTATCTAAGTCAAGATAAGCCAGGCCGACCTGTTCTAAAGCCTGCTTCTGCCTCAACCGCTGTTCCGACCGACTCAACTTTTGACCAATGAGACCTAGCTTAAGGTTTTCTTCAATACTTTGGTTTTCAATTAAGCCAAAGTTCTGGAAGAGGTAGCCCAATTCGTGACGGAAAAAATCACTCGATTTATATTTGGCCAAGTCTTTACCTCGGTAAAAAATCGTCCCATCATAAGATTCTAATTTCCCAATCATGTTCATCAAGGTTGTTTTTCCGCTACCACTTGAACCAATTAAGGCATAGACTTTTCCAGCCTCAAATGTCATTGAAAGATTCGAAAATAACTCTCGTTCTCCAAAAGATTTACTCACCTGTTTAAGTTCAATCATATTAACCTCCCTTCAAAACAAGCATGGACATCTTGTTTTCTTTCTGCATTTGGACATGTAACTGTAAAAGAGATAGACCAGTAAAGAGTAACAAGACTAAGAAAGCAACTACTATCTCTACCTGAAGAAATACACTCGCAACAAATCCCAGTAAAAACACACCCAGTTGAGCAAAGAGATAAGTGCGATGGATTTCTAAGAACCTGAGACCTGCAATGCGTTTGATAAAAATGGCACGTCTAAATTCTTCGAAGTAGAGCCTATTCATAGTGTTAAACAACAAGATTGAAGTTGCAATCCCAAGCACAGCTCCTGCTAGCATTACCCAAAGTTCCCTCTGGATATTATCCAATAATGTGATGTAGTTGTGGTAACCTGTTTGCATTTCTGAGACCCAATTTTCAATGCCTTGTCTCTGGATAAGCTCCTGGGCATCAGACAATTGATTAAAGAGAACGTAGTTCTGTACTGCGTCTACCCAAAAGAAAATGGACTGTGGACCAGTTGATTGGGGTGTTATAACAATGATGATTGGATCTTTCAAAAACTGCTGGTAAGAAATAGGGGTCGTATTATACACAAATCGATCCTGACCTGATTCCAAATAACCAACCGTAGCAGTCATTTGCTGTCGTTCATCTTGACTAGACATGCGACTGGTTAAGTCGTCTTCAAAAACAGATTTATAATGTTCTTCCTCTGAACGGAGGTGTTCAGGCAGCAATAAGACAAACTCCCCTACATCAAGGTGATTCATCTTTTGCTCAATAGTTGTATCTACAGGAATGTGTTGACGCTCCAAGTATTGCGGTGTGACGATAAGGACATTGCCATTCGGGCTGTAATCGTGCCATTCTGTAGAGGTTGTCAAGTTTTTAGAGGAAGCCATGCCATTTTGCAAAGTACGTTCAATTAACTGGTGTCTAGATAAGAAAGCCTTTTGTTCTGAAACAGCCAGATCCATCAATTGATACCAAGTTCTGAGTTTCCTTTGAGCTTGTTCATCAAACCAGGACTCGTTCCGTCACGACTGATAGATAGGATAATCAGTTGCCTTTCCTGACTCCAAACCTCTTGTCCAATCCGATGCTGTTGCCAGGCTTGGGAATACTTTAAGCTACTCCCTATTCCCAGCGTTACAATAATAATCGCAAATAGTTGACCGATTAAAATCAAACTAATGATTCCTCTGACAGGCACTTGCCCTTTTATAATCTGCATCAGGTGTATCTTTTTTATCCCAACTGCGAAGAGTTGAGCGAAAAACAGGGAGATCGACAACAAGATGAGATTATAACTGAGCAAGCCTTCTCCTATGGTCGTTAGGGATTGCGTTGGAAGCGACAGAATTTTTTGCATAAGAATGGCGAGCACGCCAGCTAAACTGAAACCAATAGCTATCCCTTTCAAATCCTCACCAACTGGTCTAAGGAAAATGGACCACCGTTTCTCTCCTGAAATGAGGCGAATGCCCGACGACCGTAATTGGCTAATTTGACTAATTAAAGTCAGTGCTACAAAGGTTAAGATGAAAATCAATAGACTGATTAACTGAAATCCGTTACTAAAGATAGCCATTAACGTAGATAGTTTAGATGGAATTATCAGGTGCATGTTAGTCAAGCCAAGTTGACTTAGCTCCTCCCTTAGCAAGTGAATATCTAGGTGTCCATCGAATACAAAATAGTTTGTTTCAACACTACTACTTTGAGCATCTTCTAGATTTTTTTCCTGGAGCCCATCAGGCAACTTTCCCTTCCCAAAGGTCGTATAAGAAAAAACTGTAGTACCTTCTGAGTTAATATCTTGGTGTTGAATCGCAATAAAGCTATCCGTTTCTTCTGCTAGTTTTTCCAAGCGTGTAGCAACATGCTGAAAAGTTGTTTCAGGGGAAGAATCACGTACAACAACGTTGGGGTAATAATGGGAGACATATGTATCAGTCCAAATGGTAAATACCCAAACAAAGAACAAACTAGCAAGCAGGTTGGATATGAGTATAAATAATTTTTTCATAGTGCATTCCTTATTCTAAAAATAGAGGGCAGAAATACCCCTGCCCCTATAAACTAACAAAGCTTACTAAACTATTGATAAAAGAATCTTCTTCAATTATTCTTTACCATCCCGCATCAAATGTAACTTGCTCCCCAAAAATTTGTATTAACAAACGCATGGGTCGCACTATGTTCTCCTGCATAAACTGTTTTTTTCATTTTTTTACGTCCACTACTTCCAACATAGGCCCAGTGATACCGTGAACCATGATAATAATTCGAATATGCTCCCCAATTATTTGGATCATGATGGCCTCCATAGTTCCACTCGCCACCACGGTGAGAAAATGCCAAAACAGGAGAAGCCAAACTAAATGCCAAAACGACAAGGGATGATGCAACTACTGTTCTAATTTTTAACATATTATTACTCCTCTGAATGAAATATTATGAAAATGAGCGAAATGCAACTACACATTTTAATTAGGAATCTCAGTCTGAATTATAGTATCCTATTTTTTCCTCCTTTCTAACTGCACGTTCCTTTCTACAGACAGAGACCTAATTTTATAAACCAATCTTAAATACTTTAGATTTTGTAACTCATAATTTTCAACAGTTGGTTAGCTATGAAAGCATTTTATCAAACATCTCCATTCTTATATCTATCTGGTATTGTTACAAGCTCTCATCAGAATACCTTTCTCTAAATAGTTGAATTTTAAAGTAATACGAAATCAATCAGCCTTCCCAACATCAAGACCATTGGACTTCTTTTGTGATTGCACTCGAATCTCAAATTGTTTATTCTTCTGAATAAACTGTTGGTAAGGAATTGTATTACTAAACATAAAAACACCTAGTAATGCAAATGTAACTAATTTTTTAATTCCACGTTTTTTTCTCATGCAATGAAACCCCTTTCTGTTTCCTTGTTTTTATTCTAACATATATATATTATTTATTCAATTATTTTTTTATTACATTTTGAACTTTTATTATTACCATAAAGAATTATTTATTCCTTTAACTTGCTATTTTGAACTAAAAATTTTATAATGAAATTAAGCAAATAGGAAGGTTTATTATCTTTAATGAATACACTCGCAGAGAAATTCAGATTAAAAAGAAAAGAGCTAGGACTCTCCCAACAAACTCTTGCAGAAGGAATTTGTGAACAAAGCCAGATTAGTAAAATTGAGAGAGGGCATTTCGTTCCCTCCGCAGACCTTTTTGTTCAAACTCTCACAACGACTTGAAGTACCATTAGATTATTTTTTTTAATGAACAAATTGAAATTAAATCTAACCTCTCTAATTTCAAGCAATTATCTGCTCGACTATTAGATGACAGAAATTATGATGATTTGGAATATATTTATAGAATAGAGATTGAACGAAGTACTTTTCTAACACTAGAAGACCGAACTTACCTTGAATGGATTAAAGCTATTATTGACTTCTATCAATATGACAGTAAGTGTGAGGCTATTTCTTCATTGGAAAAATATATTATTAAAAAGTCTCCTCAAATACTCTGATTTATTTAAAGGTATTGAATACTCTATCTAATTTCTATTCCTTAGTGGGTCGTGAACAAGAATATGAGGGCAAACTACTCTCATTTAATGGAGTTATATCAGACAAAAAAATTTTTGAGCATCAAGAGTTTTTTTATTTGGCTACATCAGAGTTCGTTACAACTACGCTCACTACCTAGTGTCAAAGGAAAAAAATATAACGAAGCCATCCAAGAAGCTCTTGAGACGATTGAACTCTGTAAACAAAGACAGACAAGCTACCAACTGGCTCCCCTACTTATTCTTGTAGGAAATGCTGGAGCCAAATTTCTAGACAAAGAACAAGTCAAAAAAATTATTATATAGAAGCAAGAGAGTTATGTAAGATTTATAACAATCCTTTAATGTTGATGAAGATAGAAAATTATTTGAAGGAATTAGATACTGTATAGTTAATCTTGACATTATAGTTTTTCTGAAACGTTAAATAACCTGTAAGGCTGATAGTGATATTAATACTATCAGCCTTATAATTTTTTTCCATGGTATCTCAAATAACTATACTGATTTTTGTTTCTCGTTCTAATTTGGTAACATTTTGATTTCTTGTATTATCAAGTATATTGATAAAATTCTCTAATCTCCTAACCTTATATTCGTAATCATCTATCCATTTAGTCATAAATCTTTGATTTTCTTAGGAATGATATTAGGATAGCAAGGATAATTTAGAAAAATTATCACATAAATTGATATAATACTTAGTATAGAACAACTTATTAAGAGGTTAATTATGTCTAAATCATCTAAACAAATCGAAGAAGACGCTATTGACTATTTAAAACTGGCACTAAAAAAATCTAAACATATTAACAGAGAAATTTCTAAAGGGGATAGAGAACCTATCTGGGATGGTCGTATCTATTTTTATCATTTAAAAAACATACTTTTTTTAATACTAAATTTTATAATATAATAGATACAATGACTTTTAAAACACTTCTTCCCTATCCATAGGTGGATAGGGTTTTTCGTTGTTCATTACACGTTCTAAACATTCAATACTAGATTTTAGATGAAACATTTCATGTTTTCTATATTTTTCATCCTGTGAGTTTAATAGTTCGTTTAGGTGACGTCTAATATGCCAAATGGCTTTTCTAATATTTGCTTCTTTTAAATTATTCATGAATCCATTGTATAATAAAATATAATCCAATTTCTTTGATTAATCTAATTTACATGAAATATAAGCTATTCGGTTAAGAATAAGCTTAAAAGTTTTTTGAAGTAATCTATTCAGCACAAAAAACACCTATTCGGTAAAATAGGTGTGAATAATGTTATTTATATCCATATTGTTTTAGAGCGTTTTTATATGCTTCGCTACCTTTTAAATAGTAGTCGTGCTTAACTCCGCTAATATCAACAGAAAAGACCCCATCTTTAAATGAATATTCTTCTGTTCGACTTGCCATATTTTGTCCAGTTAATTCGATCGTATTCTTTTGTTTGTTAATGGTAAAGCTGTCGGCTTCTCCATGCTCAATGGAAGCATTTTCTCCTTTAATAGTAAACGCCAACTCGTTTCTTTCACTTGAGATCCAATAATACTCACCATCTAAAGATTGGTGGTTGTTTTTTGAGCAAGCAATTAAAGTAATTATTGATAATGAAAGCAGTAATATACCTACTAATTTTCTCATAATCTTTGCCTCCTTCTATATTTTTAATTATACCAAAATAGTATTACAAGAGTATATCAGTGTCTGTTATAACGGAAAAATGAAGAAATGTCTATTATAACAGCAAATGTTAAACTTTCGGGAAGTTATAGATAAGGCCTTTTCCTACTTGAAATTAATAATACATAAACACATTAATTTTTAAATAGCTTGGGATGAATGTGTTAATATATATTTTGAGTGGTATAATAGTTTTAATAGCAGTAAAATTTATTTCTTAATTCAGTTCAGTCTGGATTGTAGCTTTAAATAAAAAAATGCCTTTCAGGAGAAAATATGAACGACTATAGAGAAGTTTGGGAAACAAATAAAGAAAATATAGAAGTCAGCATTCTAGAAACTCAATTTAACAAGAATATCTCTAATGAAATCCCTGACATTAGATTACAGACCACTCTTTTTATAGATTTATGGTTAATAGTCAATTAAAGCATTGGAATCGTGATGGTTTTAATTTCTTACTTAAAAAAATTTACGAACTTGAAGAATCATTAGGAAAAGAAAGATTTTTAAGAACTCTTTTAAATAATTTCAACTTGTTTACCTCAATGTATGAACAGTTAAAAGATATTGAGGAACGAATTAATCTTATGGAGTTATTCAATGGAAATGAAGAGTTACGGGCGAAACTATTCGCTGTTGGTATTTATAATGATCTACTCAATACAGCATACAGCAATGGGCTTAAGTTGATAATAAAATTTTATGGAGAAATAAACAACAAAAATCAAGATCAAAAAACACTGACTCCTCAAATTGAATATCTTAAAAAGCGAAATTATGATATCATCACAGATGTGTCGGATTCAGACGTTCGTAATGCAATATCTCACGGTGGTATCATTTATAATGGAAATTCTTTAAGATTTCAATTTACCCAAGGAAATATATCAGGAAATAAAGAGGTTTCTACTTACCAATTTAAGACGGACATTAAAGAGATTTTTGATATTGCTAGTAGCATGTGTCTATCTTGGATATACTATTTACAAAACAATATATCATTTATAGATCTTCATAATTCACAATATTTGTCGGAGGAATCTAAAAATTTTTTTATTGATAGGATTTCGTTATCTACTCTTTTTATTTGAATGTAAAAAGAATAAGTTCTGTAGTTCCTTTATCTAATAAGGATAGTAGACAATATAATCTCGAATTTACCCATAATAATTTGAGTATAATTGAGAGGCTATATTTGGGGATTGAGTCTGCTACAAAAATTTGTAATTCAAAAAAATTTTACAACCTGGGGACTACATACATGTTTCATTTGAATCACCAAAAAAACTGTTCCTTCATTTTTTTCACAATACCAACCGAACATTTCATAAATTATTCAATGGGAGCTATCAATATTGAAAAAATTGTAGATTTAAATAAAAAAGAAATGTTGATGGGTGAGGTAAATGATGAAAATCGAAGCGAAATAGAAGACAAATTTCGTTCATATTTAGATATTAGTAACGAAGAATATTCTATTATTGAAATTGAGGATATCAGCTTAGAAAAATGTAAAACGATTTTTCTGCAGTTTTTTTATTAGAAATAAAAGAATCTACTAAATTTCAGTTAAAAAGAAATGATAAAAAAAGCTATAGAACATATAATTTCACTAGAAAAATTATGGGTTTACTAGCCATAAAGTAAAGCATGGTGATATGCCTGCTGATATTGTTTATCTCACTGTATACAATCAGGAACTACGAAGACGTAAAAAAAGAGGACTTTCACCAGAGAACAATAACTTTATTTGTTATGTACAGTATGATAAAAAAATAAAAAAATTTCCAATTCGTAATAACTTGGTAGATCCTTATTTAAAAAAAGAATAGAGAGGGAAATTTTTGAATTTAACTGGAATCCGAAATATAAAGGAAAAAAACTAACATCAATAAATAAATTCAAATATCAAACTCTTATAAAAATCGTACTGACATCATCATGTCAAACTAGATATTTCAAAGAAATCTTATCTGTACCAAATCAATTTTAATATTATTTGTATAAGTAATTTAATTTTTGTTAAAAACTCTTTTTAAAAGTCGTATTATTAAAGCTGATTTTACTTCTTTAAATAAATACAAGTACTTTCAATCGGCATCAAATGATACAATAGAAACCCTGTTTTGACATTTTTTCTGATGTTAAATTACTAATAAAATACCTAAAGTAATTCCCCTACTTCGATTAAACTTATTAATATTTTTTGAAATAAATTGGTAGTTGGAACTAGTTAGAGACTGATATAGAGATGTTTTAAAATCATTTGAAATGTATTCTTGTCAAACCAGGCTTGAAAAAAGCTCGTAAAGATTCACAATTTAGTAAACGTTAAAACTTATTTACAGTTATTGAAAGCATTTCGTATCAAAAATACGGGATGCTTTTTCTGTCTAGCTTAATTTTATAAATTGGATTTTACCTTGACAATTCAAGCTAGAGGAATAATTCTTATTACTACATGAATAGTGTAAAGTATGTCAGATTAACTCAAAAAGCATACATTTTGTAATTAGATACCAAAGTGACTTTTTTTATGTAATTATTTGAAAGTTGAGTTACTCGTTATTGACTCGATTATTGGACTCGCATTGTTTTACTTTTACTTCCCAATATAAATAGAAATATTTTAAATATTTTGGTAGAATAAAAAAAAGGAGGTATATTATGACGCAACGTATAAAAGTAAATAATAAAGTTTTATCAGCATATATTCATAATTCTAATACTCCTATTGAATTAATACGTAAAAGATTGCCTAATATAGATAAATTTTTATCTGGAGAACTAGATCCGACATTTAATCAATTATCAATACTTTCAAAACTTATTAATGTTCCTACTGGATTGTTAGTACTCAAAGAAAGAATTACTCCTATTAGTTTAAATATTGATTTTAGAACTTTAAATTCACAATATTTATCTGACATTAGTCCGGAATTAAAAGCTACAATTCTTGAAATGCAAGAAAAACAAGACTTTTTAAGAGATACAGTTGAGAATGAATGTTATTTCGTTGGTATGTTTGATTTTGATAGTAAACATGAAGAAGTAATAAAAAAAGCACGAACTCTTCTGGGAACTGAGATTACAAAAAATCGATTTAACCATTATAGAAAAGTGTTAGGTAATTTAGGAATATATATTTTTTTAAATGGTAAGTATAAAGATAACACTCATCGTCCATTAAATATTAAAGAATTTAGGGGCTTTGTTCTGTCTGATAAAAAAGCGCCTATTATTTTTATCAATCAGTTAGATTCTAAAGCAGGTCAATTATTCACGCTAATACATGAATTTATTCATGTATTGTATGGTGATAGTGACTTATTTGAAAGCGAAGAGTTGAGTAAACGAAATAAAAAAGAGGCGATAATAAATTCGGTAACAGCTGAAATTTTAGCTCCAAAATCTTTAATTATAGATTTATTTGATGAAGAGAAAAATATAAAAGATAATTTAGAAATCATTTCAAAGAAAACTGAGGTTAGTAAGTTTGTTGCTCTAAGGCGTTTATATGATTTATCAATGATTTCAAAAGATACTTATCAATCTATAAATTATGAATTAGAGGAAGAATTTAAGCAAATACAAAAACTCAGAAAACCTTCCAACGGTGGGAATTATAGTAATAATCTTAGATTCAGAATCGACAATAACTTCTTTAAATATGTGAATAATGCTGTCCAACAAAATAAGATTACATATACAGATGCTTTTAATATTGTTGGAGTCGGTTATAAAGGATATAAGATATTGAGTAAGGGAGAGGGATAAATGTATTTATTAGATTCAAATATATACATCAACTTTTATGATAGATATTATCGTAATGAATTTTTCCCAACTTTCTGGCTTAATTTTGTGAGTATTTTGAATTCAGATGTAAAAGTTCCTGATATAGTGGTCTCAGAGAATTATCAAGACCCATGGTTTAGGAAGTGGTTAGCTGAAAATTACGAAAAAGATTTAATAGACCATAAATCTTATGTTAGAGAGTGGAGTGAAGTAATTCAATACATCCAAGATAGTCCTTTATATAAAGATACTGCTCTTTTATCGGAAAAAGGTTGGGCGAATGAAAAAATTGCAGACCCTTGGTTGATTGCTATTGCTAAAAGTGAGAACTATACTATCGTAACCGATGAAATTAAAAATATTAATCTCAACGCTATGAATCCTAGTAAAAATGCTAAAATTCCAGATGTATGTGAAGAATTTAAGATTAGATGTATTTCTATGAATCAATTTTTTTCAGAAATTGGACTATCTATCTGATGCTGATCTAGTTGAATTATAGTAGTATGGAATCTTTGACATGAATATATTAGAGGTCGAGAGTTATTGAAATAGGCTCATTGTCAACTGTAGTGGGTTGATAAAAAGTTACAATCTGGAGAGGACTAAATTGGTTCTCTCCTTTTTGATGTTTAAAGTGATGAGAATTACAGTTTCTATAACCGTCAATCTCTTTGCAAGCCCTTTTCATTTTTTTGTATAATATATTTGAAAAAGGGTGACATAAAGTAGTAATAATAAAAAAATTATAAAGGAGGTTGCAGTCATGAAAAAAATGTCTGTAAAAGAACAACAGACTGTCGTTGGTGGAGCAGTTTGGGTTTGTCTGACTTGTGGTTATATCAGTAATGACCATATATTTGTTGAAACCGCCAAAGCTACAGCATATGACCATCAGAGAAAATATAGAGGTCATAAAACAATCGTTCGTGCATAATCTTTAGGTCACTTGATTATTTTCAAGTGGCTTTTTTCTTAAAAAGTGGATATTAGGGGTTGCTATAGTATTACTAGTGAAAATATGATTTTGAGGAAAACTTATGAAAAATTATTTTAGAGGAGTAATGCAACATGATGCTCAAGACTGTGGTGCAGCATGCTTAACCTCCATTATACATTTTTGGGGGAATAATGCTCCTATGTCTTTGATAAGGGAAAAAATGAAAGTTGACAAATCGGGCTCTAACTTTTATACAATTGGGATAGTAGGGGAGCAATTTGGGTTAACTTCAACAGCCTTAAATGGTACACTTGATGAGTTATTAGAAGAATTAAAAAATAATAGATTACAGCTTCCTTTTATTGCACATTTTTTAAATAATCATTCAAAAGGGCATTTTGTTGTGGTTTATAAATATAGCAATTCAAAAATAACTATATTTGATCCTGGTGAGGGCAAACAAGTATTAACTTTTGAACAATTTAATAAGAAGTGGTCAGGTTCAATTTTAACTTTTTCAAAAAATGATTCTTGGGAGGATAATAATCAGTTTAATAAAAATTATATTAAACTTATAAATGTCATAGCCTCAGAGAGGAAAAAAATTTTTTTACACAATTTTATATTCTTTAGGAATATCATTAATTTCAATAGCTGGAGCTTTCTTTTTATAAAAAAATGTTATAGATAATATAATACTAAATAATGGAAAGTCAAATACTTTTGACGGAATTTTAGGTCAAATTATCTCAAGAATCGATTTATTATTATTGGTTCTTGTCATACTCTATTTTTGTCAGTTAATAATTAGCCTATTAAATGGTTTTGTATTAGCAAAAATGGCCGAAAGAATCAATAATAACTTGATGTTACTTTTCTTCAGTCATATGATTGGCTTACCGCTAGAGTTTATAGATAGAACTGATTCAGGAAGTATATTATCGAGGTTTCATAATATTACTGAAATTCAAAATCAAGGAATTAATATGATTTTGTCAATGGTTTTAGACACTATATTAGCAATAGTAGGGGCAATCATCTTGTGCTCTATTAGTCCAATTTTATTTATGTCGGTAGTTGTAATACTAGTTATTTATGTATTTATTACAATTATCTTTATTTCACCATTGAAAAAAATGTTAATCGAAATGTACAAAAAAAGAGCACTCTGATTTATTAACAATAATTAATGAAGTATTATCTGGAATTGGAACTATAAAATTACAACAGGGAGAAGGAAGATTCATTCATAAATTTCATGATACAACTCTAGAACTTTCTAAAGGTCTTTTTAAAATTTTAAGTTTAAAAAATATTTTAAACTCTTTGGTTGTATTAGTGGAGTCAATAGGTACATTAATAATTATTTGGATAGGTAGCAAATTAGTTATATCTGATACTATCTCATTAGGCGAATTAGTAGCTTTTGAATCACTAACTACTTTTTATCATACCTGTAAAAAAATATTATTAAATCATTTGGAGAATTTCAAAAATACATTAGTTTCTATTGGAAGAGTTACTGATATTTTTAGAAATCGAGAAGGAATATTCAGACAGTAAATCTAATAAAAAGTTTTTACTAAACAGATAAAAAAACAGTTCAGCTAAAGAATGTAGATTATCAATATAATTTAGTTAATAAAAAGTCTTGATAACATTGATATTACAATAAATACAGGTTCAATTATTGGAATAACTGGAACAAATGGTTCTGGGAAAAACTACACTATTGAAAAATGATAGGTACTCTCATTAATCCAAAGAAGGGAGAGATTATTTATGAGGGGACAAAGCTTTCAAAAGATCGATTACCTGATATAAGAAGTAAGTTAGCATACGTTAGTCAGGATCCCTATGTATTTGAAGGGACACTGAGAGATAATTTAACTTTGGGAAATTCAATGATTGTAGATGAAGAAATCAATAGGATTTGTATCGAATTTGGTTTATTTGAACTTACATCAGAGGGAAATGGGCTAGGGCTATTTCTTCTAGAAAATGGAGAGAACTTATCTGGTGGTCAAAAACAAAAAGTTGGATTAGCTAGAGCTATACTAAGTAATCCTGAAATTTTTATTATTAGATGAGGCGACAAGTAGTTTGGATAAAGAATCCGAGAAAAAAGTTTTTGAATATTTAAATTCAATTAAAAAAAACATGATAATAATAAGTATTTTTCATGAAGATAGCTTCATGAAATTTGTAGATAGATTTATTGTTATGGATAGAGGAAGAATCATTTATGATGGATTTCCCTTAGATAAGTAAATAAATAGTATGGTTGAATATAAACGTTGTTAACTAGAAGGGAAGACAAAATGGCACTATTACAAATTATTGGTCTAAATAAATCGTATAACAAAAAGAAAGTCATTGAAGATTTGTCATTTGAGTTGCAGAGTGGCGAAATAATGGGCCTCATTGGACAAAATGGTTCTGGGAAAACTACAATATTCAAGACGATTTTAGGTTTAGTAAAAAAAGAATCTGGTGAAATTAAAATCAATGGGAAATCAATTGATGGGAAATCAAAGGACTATTTGAATAGTATTGGTACAATCATTGAATACCCTACATTTTATGAATCTTTAACAGCTAGACAGAATTTAATGCTTATTTCCAGTCTTTATGATGAAGTAAACTTATCAAAAGAAGATCTTTTAAACTATCTGCATTTAGTTGGTTTAGACAATAGTGTGGATTGTAAAGTATCTAGTTTTTCATTAGGTATGAAACAACGTTTGGGTCTTGCTCAAGCCTTAATCCATCAGCCAACTATCTTATTATTAGATGAACCATTCAATGGATTAGATCCCATAGGAATTAAAGAGTTTAGAGACTTGCTCATTGAATTGTCTAAAAAAGGAGTTGGGATTGTAATTTCGAGTCATTCATTGGAAGAATTAAGTAAGTTAGTAGATACAGTTACAATTATCAATCAAGGGAAAGTAATTTTCCAAGGGAAAAAGACAGAATTTTTATCAATTGGATCTATAAAGAACGTTTGGTTGTTGAAAACTGATAACTTAGAACTTACAAAGTCTATCTTAAATAACTTAAACATTGTTTTTTCTGAGAGAATAGAGCAACTTGAGTTATCTTTAGATATAGAATCAATGAAAGAGGTAAAGGAGAAATTACTCACAGAGTTATTACGTCAGGATATCTCCATCATAAATTTTTCTGAGAAACAAAATAATTTCGAAGATATTTTTATCAAAATGCAGAGAGATATGGAGGTTTGATATGCTTAAATTAATAAAGATTGAGTTGTTCAAATTATTTGCTGGGAAAAAGATTTTCTATGTTTTTGGAGGGTTTGTTTGTGTCATTTCCCTATTGATACTGTATCTAAGAATGGTTGCACCAGAATCTTCATTTGGAAATGTTTTTAAAACCTCCAGCGATACATTTTCGATATTTGCTTTGATAGTAGGAGTTATAGTAGCATTAGTACCGTTTTATCAAGAAATTCAGCAAAAAACAATTAAATCATTGTTAGTCACACCGGTTAAACGAGTAGAAATTTTGTTTTCAAAATTGTTAGCATCTATTTTTACCTCATTCTTAATTTTAGTTGTTTTAAGTTTAACATCTTTTATAGCGACAACATTACTATTTGGATTTTTAAAGTTGGAGCTTACTCTTCATCTGCAGATAATATGCTTACTTTTACGACCGGATTCATTCAAATTATTACAACGTTTTTTACAACTATTTTTTATAGTACTACAATTATTTGTTTATTTTTGATAACAAATTCTTTATCGAGTACCCTAGTTGGAGTTGTTTTGTTAAGAGGTTTAGGAGAACTGATTTCAAGAAGTTTATTAGACCAAAATAACTTGTTATTATCTTTTAGCCCATTAGGAGTATTGAATATTTTAAACCCTGTTTCAAAGAATATTTCGATAATTAGCTACACCATTCAACTACTTTTAACTGTTATTTATTCAATTGTAATTTTTTACATTGACACTAAACTATTTGAAAACAAAGAATTCTAAATCTATAAAAAGTACAAAACAGTAACAATTCAAATGGTGTGAACTTTTTGGTGAAATCTAGCTCAATTCGTTTATTTTTAGGGTAAAATTCACACCATTCAATTGAAAGTTATTCAAATTAGATGAAATATTTCTTTCTTAAAAACATGTGGAAACATTGATATTAAGCATATATTGAAATTCATTCAAATACGAGGTGTTCAAAACAGGTATTACAATTTATAAGTAAAAGAACAAATAACAAAAAGAGGAGCTTCACACTAAAGTTCCTCTTCTTTTAAATATCCGAATCATTATTCTTATTTCAAAAAAGGTAGAGAAAAAAGGTAGAGTTTGAATTGAAATACAGTGCAATATATCGCATTTGGCAAAAAGAAAAAACGCTTGAAATCAGCGTTTTTCTTATGTATTGATTCGTATTGAAACCTACTTAACTTCTATAAACATATTGAGGTAGTATTTCTTTTTTCATAAATTTTTCCTAAGTCTATTATGATATTTTTACAGCTAAGTAATCATTCCTTCTTCAAGAGTTATCACTTCATCAAACATTGAGATGAAATTATCTGATGGTTCGTGAGCAATACAAATAACCATTTTCCCCTGCAATGAGGCCACTAATTCTTCAATACGCAATCTATTTTCTTTATCTAGAGACGATGTAACCTCATCCAAAAGTAAAATTTCCTTATTCGCAAGTAGAGATCTAGCGAAATCTAGTCTCCTCTCTTGTCCTCCAGATAATTTATTTTTGATGGGATCCTCTAAATTAATATTTTCTAAGCTTACCTTCTGTAACACTTGATGAACTAGACTTTTATCATAATCTTTACACATTGTCAAATTATCAATAGCTGGTTTATCAAAAATAAAGGTTTTCTGCTCCACGTAAGCAACTGATGAGTAATCTAACTTAATGCTAGTTAAATCCTGTCCATTAACTAAGATGTTCCCATTAATATTAAAACCATCTGGTATCAAACCTATTAATGAATTCAAAAGCGTACTTTTCCCACTACCACTTTTTCCAATAATGAGATATTTTTTATCTACCTTAAATGTTAAATTTATATTTTGTAATATATTTTGCTCCCCACCAGATATTCCAAAATCAACAAGCTCAATTGTATTAATTTTTACATTTTCCATATTAGCGGTATCCGCTGGTACTTGATTTATAGTTGCAACCAGATTATTAACCAATTTTTTTGAAGATAATATATCAGTATAGCTATGTTTCATATTAGTAATTGGATAAGTAATATACATAGCTAATTGACGAAGGCCAATAAATTCTCCTAGAGAAAGTCTTCCCTTGAGTACAAAAAAACCTCCTACTACCCAAGCTCCCTGATTTACAACCATTGTAATTGCGTATGATATTGCCTCTATTGAGTTTGCCTTTTTGTAATAAGCTACATTAGATTGTCCTAACTGCTTACTTTTTGAATTCACAATATCAGTGAAAGGGTGTACTGCATTAAATAATTTAACTGTCTTTAAACCAAAGTAAAAATCTGATACTACACTAAAATAACTTTCTTTTGACTTTACACTTACATCTCTTGCGTTTTGTAAAGAATTTTGAGTTAACAAAGGATAAAAAAGAGGAAGTAAACTCAAAACGACCATTATGATAGTATATGACGGTTGTATAAACAAAGATATGACTGAGGCAAAAATAAAAACTAAAATATCATTAGTTATACTAATAATTTGCTCTAAATATTGTTTTTCTAAAACTTCTAATTCATTAGTATAGGTTGAAATATTCATTTCAGGATTACTACGATAAACATCAATCAATGGTTTTCTTCCGTTACTATCAGTCAAATCACTTCGTATATCATGTAAAATTTTTTGAATTAATTTCTGATTTGAAACTTCAACACAGTACTCCATTGCAGAATCAAAAACTATGTAGACTAGCAACAACACTACATATAAGATGAATGTTTTTGAATTAACATTTGAAATAGAATCAATAATACCTTCTAGAACAAAAGCCAAGCTCAGTACAGAAATGGCTCCAATGATATTTACTATTAAAAATTGACCTACTAAAAAAGGATTTTGATAAAAATATTTTTTCATTTGAGATTCTTTTATAACTTCTTTAATTAAATTAACCTAATAAATCAGGAGCGATAATGATCACCACCCCTGACTCAACATAATGTACTTTAGCATTTGTGCTGACTTGGCTGATTTCTTCCCATCAAGATAGCAGCTACATCAATATCGTCAACATCAATAGAAATATTTTCTTGTTTTTTTGTAACATTTTGTTTATTGATTAAGACTGTGGAATTTGGATAGGTATATTGGTGATTGGGGTCAATGTACTCATAGCCTTCGTATTGATTTTTAACCAATATTCAATTCCTTTCGTTTGTTGATAACATAAGTTTTTAAATCAATCACATCTTGAACAGTAGGTTCATAATTTTCAATCATTGATGACCCAATAGCATACCAGACAGTATCAAAATCCGAAAAGTTATCAAAGGGAATCCCTAAAATTGTTAATTCTTCTTTATTTACATCAAGAGTCATGGCACACTTCCTTGTATAACGTTATCTTTATTATACCATAAAATCGGTATTTTTACCTAAAGGGATAGAGACCAAAAGATATATGTAAGCGTATAGATTAATACTTACAGAACTAAAAATATTCCTCTGTTTTTAGTCCAACTGAAACCCATACTTTCCAAACCAGGTCTTAAGAAAAAAGGTAGAGAAAAAGGTAGAGTTTGAATTGAAATACAGTGCAATATATCGCATTTGGCAAAAAGAAAAAACGCTTGAAATCAGCGTTTTTCTTATGTATTGATTCGTATTGAACCCCTACTTCACCTCTGTAAACACAACGTGTTTGCGGAGTTTTGGTGAGTATTTCTTCAATTGAAGACGGTCTGGAGTGTTACGTTTGTTTAGAAGTAAGGTACAAGCGTTCACCAGATTCTTTGTGTTCAAGTGTAATATTTACGCGCATGGTATCTCCCTTCTATTATTCAGCTGATGCAGCTTTAGCGATCTTACGTCCTTTGTAGTATCCTTTAAGTGATACACGGTGTGAACGTGAGTAATCTCCAGTTGCTTCGTCAAAGTTTACAGATGGAGCTGTTACTTTGTAGTGCGTACGACGTTTGTTTTTTTTCGCTTTTGATGTGCGACGTGCAGGTACTGCCATTTCGTTTTTCTCCTTTTAAGATATAAATTCAATTAGGTTTGATTTTCATCAACTGTAACAGTATAACAAAACTTTTTTGTAAAGTAAAGTTACTTGACAAAAAATTGTTAAAAAAATCTCCCGCCTCATCAAATGGGACAGGAGTTCTCCTTAAAGCTCTATTTCAAATGGCTCATCAATCGTTTTCGAAACGTATTTGCCATCCTTTTTTCGTTGTTTGACACATTCTGTCAGCAGGTATTCGATCTGCCCATTGACCGATCGAAAGTCATCTTCTGCCCATGATGCGATAGCAGCATATAACTTGGCTGACAATCTAAGTGGAATTTGTTTTTTCTTTTGGTCAGCCATTCTTAATAGAGACTTCCCGTATTGACAATTGGTTGTGCATCATGATTGCCACAGAGAACGACAAGAAGGTTTGAAACCATGGCAGCCTTCCGTTCTTCGTCTAGCTCTACAATCTCTCCTTCGCTCAGGCGTTCAAGGGCCATTTCAACCATCCCAACTGCTCCGTCGACAATCATCTTCCGCGCATCGATAATGGCAGAAGCTTGTTGGCGTTGAAGCATGACAGCTGCGATTTCTGGAGCATAGGCCAAGTAGGTAATACGAGCTTCTAGAATTTCGAGCCCAGCATCTTTTACACGTGCTTGAATCTCTTCTCGAATACGACTGGCCACAATTTCACTGGAGCCTCTTAGGCTACCCTCATCTGCCTGGCCGTCTCCTGTCGTATCGACATTAGGAGCTACATCATAAGGATAGATGCGGACAATATTACGAAGAGCACTATCACACTGCAATGAGAGATATTCTTTGTAGTTATCCACATTGAAGACTGCTTTAGCTGTATCCACTACACGCCAAGTGACTGCAATACCGATTTCTACAGGATTTCCCAAACAGTCATTAATCTTCTGACGAGAGTTATTCAAGGTCATCACTTTTAAAGAAATATTCTTTTTACCTGTCTCGATAGAAATATTGTTACCTTCTGCTGTTTTACTGACAGACATGGGTGACTTGGTGGTGACATCACCACTTTGGCCCAAGCGGGTGTTATTGGCAGGATTGACAGCGACACAGAAGGGATTGACAAAGTAAATACCCGCTTCTCGAATGGTTCCAATATAGTTCCCAAACAAGGTCAAAACCAAGGCCTCTTGCGGTTTAATAATTTTGATCCCCGCATAGCACACCAGACTAGCAATAAAGAGAAAAATACAGGTAATAACTGCAATCGCAAGTGGAAAACCTTCTGGTAGACTAGCAATCGCACTAATAAAGGCTAAAACTAAGACAAAATCCCCAACTAGCAAGCCTATAAGTGCAGCTAAGCCGTTTTTCTTTTGAGTTAAAATTTTTTCTTCCATGGGACGAACCCTTCTTTCTTTGTGATATCTAAATGATATCACTTTGCTTACAAAAGTCAAGATATAACTGTAAATTATTTTAGCAAGAAACCGAGCAAGCTGAATTGTCTGAAAATTCAAGAATTTTCTTCTGTTGTTGGGCCGTAAATTGTGCTATAATAATAAAAAATACGATGAGAGGGAATCAGATGACAGAATTAGATACACGCCATCGCAGTAGCGTCTACGACAGCATGGTTAAATCCCCTAACCGGGCCATGCTTCGGGCAACTGGGATGACAGATGAAAACTTTGAAAAACCAATCGTAGGGGTAATCTCTACTTGGGCTGAAAACACACCTTGTAACATCCACCTCCATGATTTGGGAAATTGGCCAAAGAAGGTGTCAAAGATGCGGGAGCTTGGCCAGTCCAATTCGGCACCATTACGGTTGCGGACGGGATCGCTATGGGAACACCAGGAATGCGCTTCTCCTTGACGTCTCGTGATATCATTGCGGACTCTATCGAAGCTGCTATGGGCGGTCACAACGTGGATGCCTTTGTAGCCATCGGGGGCTGTGACAAGAACATGCCTGGTTCGATGATTGCCATTGCCAATATGGATATCCCAGCGATCTTCGCTTATGGTGGTACCATTGCACCGGGTAATCTGAACGGCAAAGATATCGACTTGGTTTCAGTTTTTGAAGGGATCGGGAAATGGAACCATGGTGACATGACTGCTGAAGAAGTGAAAGATTTTGAGTGTAATGCCTGCCCTGGCCCTGGTGGCTGTGGTGGAATGTACACCGCCAACACCATGGCGACAGCGATCGAGGTCCTTGGTATGAGCTTGCCAGGTTCCTCTTCTCACCCTGCTGAATCAGCAGATAAAAAAGCTGATATCGAAGAAGCGGGGCGTGCAGTTGTGAAAATGCTTGAAATGGGACTCAAGCCATCTGACATCTTGACCCGTGAAGCCTTTGAAGATGCTATTACCGTGACCATGGCCCTGGGTGGTTCAACCAACGCGACCCTTCACTTGCTCGCGATTGCTCATGCAGCCAATGTGGACTTGACCCTTGAAGACTTCAATGATTTCCAAGAGCGCGTGCCTCACTTGGCAGACTTAAAACCTTCTGGTCAATACGTCTTCCAAGACCTTTACAATGTCGGTGGTGTGCCTGCCGTCATGAAATATCTTCTTAAGAATGGGTTCCTTCATGGAGATCGCATCACATGTACTGGTAAAACAGTAGCTGAGAACTTGGAAGCCTTCGCTGATTTGACACCGGGTCAAAAAGTCATCATGCCACTTGAAAATCCGAACGTGCGGATGGTCCATTGATCATCTTGAAAGGGAACTTGGCTCCAGAAGGGGCGGTTGCTAAAGTATCAGGTGTGAAAGTTCGTAACATCACGGGTCCTGCTAAGGTCTTTGACTCCGAAGAAGCTGCCATTGAAGCGGTTCTTTCGGATGAAATCGTGGATGGCGACGTTGTTGTTGTCCGCTTCGTAGGTCCTAAGGGTGGTCCTGGTATGCCAGAAATGCTATCCTTGTCATCCATGATCGTTGGTAAAGGTCAAGGGGACAAGGTGGCCCTCTTGACAGACGGACGCTTCTCTGGTGGTACTTATGGTCTCGTTGTTGGACATATCGCGCCTGAAGCTCAGGTCGGTGGCCCAATCGCCTACCTCCACACAGGGGATCTGGTGACAGTTGACCAAGATACCAAAGAAATCACCATGCATGTCTCAGACGAAGAATTGGCGAAACGGAAGGCTGAGACAACCTTGCCACCACTCTATAGCCGCGGGGTTCTCGGTAAGTATGCCCACACGGTATCCTCTGCTTCACGCGGTGCCGTGACCGACTTCTGGAATATGGAACAGTCTGGTAAACAATAAGATATGAAAAAACTCACTTTACGAATTCGTAAAGTGAGTTTTATTGATTTATCGTGGTGGTAATCCGAGGGCAATGCGCCCGTAGCGACTGATCCGAGTAATTTTCCAAGCCGGCGACCAAGTTACTTCTACTTTGACATCCTCAATCCCCTCAATCTCCTTCAGGCGAGCGACGATTTCGATAGGAAGACTCTCGGCACAGCTACAGGCAGTATCGGTAAAGGTCATGACCACCTTGCAAGTTCCCTCTTCGTCCAGATCCAACTCATAAATCAAACCGAGGTTGTAGACATCCAATTCAACATCTGTATCAAACACAAGCTCTAACTTCTCAATCAATAGCTTCTCCAGTGCTAGGGCACGGTCATTAATCTTGATATCCTCTCTCATCTCGCTATCCTTTCCCTCCTTTGATGACAACTATTTTCTCACAATTCTGACAATAATGCAAGTTAACCTAAAATGAGATCAGATTCCAGTCACAATCAAACCATCCGTCTTAAGACTGATTTAAAATTACAGGAACTTATCTTAAGTTTTCTTTAAGTTTTCCGATTTATACTAATATCATCAAATGAAGACCTCCTAACTTTGTTTGATAGAAAATCCTAAACTTTTTCATAATAATCTCCCATAAAGGCCACCAAATCAGGTGGCTTTTTTTATGGGAGTGAGACAGAACAATTTTTTAAAATTGCTTCGCGTCCTTATTTTTAGGCTCAGGTTGAAAAGGTTCCCCAAAACTTTTCAATTGTCTCACTCCCGCACAGGTCAAACAGTCTGGGAGACTGTTTGAGGTTGCGGATATAGGAACCTCGTTTCCTCATTAGTTGGTAATCTTTGGAGATATAAGAGCGAACAAAGATACCAATCAACCACTGCGTTATGTAATGATTACTAAACCTATTTCATCTAACCAAGCCTGATAGGGACGTGGACGAGCTTAGGTACATTGATGCAATTCGAACGCTAGTGAGAACTACGTTCCTTATTTTTTTACGAGCATCAGCGAGCTTAGAAACATTGACGCAATTCGAGTGCTAGTGAGAACTACGATCTATAGAAAACGGAATGAGATGAACTCGGTGAGTTCAACCGAATTTAGAGAGATGGATGTAGCCTGAGCGAAGCGAAAACGACGTTCCTATAAACATATGTGCGAAAAAAGTTTTAAAACCTTCAAAAAATTTTTTCAGTTCGATCTTTCTATTGTTTACTATATTTATAAGCAAAACAGCTATTTTACAGGCTTTATCCCCCGATAATTCCTTTTGCCTCCTCCAAGTTCTTGTGCTATAATGATACGGATGCTGTTCATGTTTGAATAAGGAGGTACATTATGAAACGAAACCATTCACGTTTTCTCATTCCAGGGATCCTTTTACTAGGAGTGGTCTTGCGGGCCCCATTTACGACCCTATCCACTGTCTTATCAGATATTGCTTCTAGCTTTGGGGTCGAAGTCAGCTCTCTCGGTCTCTTGACGAGTCTGCCACTCTTGACCTTCGCTATTTTCTCTCCTTTTGCTACTAGCTGGGCGAGACGCTTTGGGATTGAGCGACTTTTTCTCGGAGTTTTGATCCTGATGACGATTGGATCTGCTCTTCGTACCATTAATCTGCCTCTCCTCTATGTGGGAACTCTTTTGATTGGTGCTGCTATTGCCTTTATCAATGTCCTTCTACCAAGCTTAATCCAAGCCAATGAGCCAAAACGTCTTGGCTTCTTGACAACCCTCTATATCACTGCAATGGGCTTGTCTACTGCGGTAGCTTCTTCTGTCGCTGTTCCTATTACTCAAGCTACCTCCTGGCAAGGCCTGGTCTGGGTGTTGACCCTTGTCTGTGCGGTTGCTCTTGTGATCTGGCTCCCTAATACTCGTCACAATCATTATTTGAAACAAAGCTCTTCGCCACACGACAAGAAAGAGAGCTGGTATAAGAATGGCAAGGTTTGGGCTATCATGTTTTTCTGTGGTCTACAGTCTCTCTTGTTCTATACCACGATGACCTGGCTTCCTACTATGGCGACCCAGGCCGGTATCAGTCAAGCCAATGCCGGAATTTTAGCATCTGTATTCACCCTGATGAGTATTCCCTTCTCTATGACCATTCCAAGTCTCACCACTAGCCTTTCTGAACGAAACCGTCACATCATGCTGATAACGACTGTTTTAGCTGGTTTTACCGGAATTGCCATGCTTTTGGTCAAGACAGACAATTTCGTATACTGGTTAATCCTCAATCTCCTAATTGGAAGTTTTACGAGTATCTTATTCCCTTACCTCATGGTCACCTTCTCCATGAAGTCTAGCTCTCCTGAGAAAACTGCTCAACTCTCTGGACTGGCTCAAACAGGAGGATATATCTTTGCTGCTCTCGGACCTGTCTTGTTTGGTTCAAGCCAACAAGTCTTCCACTCTTGGACACCTGGTATTATAATTCTTCTTGTCATTGTTTTATTCATGAGTACTGCTCTCTATCAAGTAGAGAAATCTGATGTTATCCTATAATCCAATAAATCCCATTGATCAAATGGGGTTTATTTTTATACAAAAAAAAAGAATCAGGATAATCCTGATTCTTTTGTATGACTTAATTATTCGTAGAATGACACGTGTACGTGGTCGTAGTGATTTTCTGTTACGCTACCACGGTCTGGCATTTCATTCCATGTATTTGCTGGTCCATAAATGTTATTTACCGGAGCATAGAAACGTTGTTTCCAGATGATATAAGAAATTCCATTTTCTTGCATATGATCGATTGCATATTGAGCAACTTGGTCTCCGATTGCTGAGCTTTCTGGAACCATGACGTCAACCGCAAGTCCTTTACCGTGATCTTCTGGATCACCAGGACGGTAACCACCGATATCAGTCAAGCCAAGTTCATTTATTACTTGTTCTTTGAATTTAATCGCTTGAGGTTGAAGACCTTCATTTGAAGTAGGTGTCGCGGTTGAAGCCGTTGTATCCACCAACGCTGCTGGTGCTCCGTATTGTGGAGTTGATGCAACACTTGCTACTTCTGGCTCAGCAGGAGTTTCAACGACTGGCGCTGGTTCAGCTACTGGAGCCGCCTCCGGAGCTGCTGCTGGGGTTGCTACTACTTCTTCAGCAGGTTGTGCAGGAGCTTCTGCCACAGGAGCCGGTGCCTCTTCTGCTACAGGCGCTACTTCTGCTGGGGTTTCAGCTACTGGAGCCGCCTCCGGAGCAACAGATGCAGCTACGTTATCTGCTACTGATGCTACAATTGCAGGGGCATCAGAAACTTCTACAGCTTGGTTGTCTGCAACAGCAACTGGTTTTGTCAAATCGCCAACTGCAACCGTTTGGTTATCCACTTTGATTTGGTTATTGGTCAAGTCAGCTGAAGTTGTCACGGATGCATCAGCATTTCCTGCTGTAGGTGTTTGGATTTCTACACCTGTCACTTGATTTTGATCATTGACAGTAGTTGTCAAAACAGTACCTGGGAAAATCAAGTCCATGTTGCTGATTTGGTTCAAGTTTGCCAAAACAGTTACATCAACATTCAAAGCTTGCGCAATCGTGCTTAAGGTATCTCCATATTTGATGGTATAGGTTTGTTTGTTTTCTGAAGTTGAAATATCAGCACGAATTTCATCTACTGAACGAGCAATCCAATCGCCGTTTGTTTCTGCTTTACTAGTGGTAAAAGGCAAAACTGCCATTGCAACGGTTGAAGCAATTAAAGCTTTTTTATTTACGTTTTTCATACATTCTTTCCTTATTTTTTATTTATTGGAGAGATTTCTCCAAATGAATACGTCTACTATTTTACCACAATTTTTCTCCAAAAAATAAGCTCCACCCTCTTTTAATCGAACTGTCCCTAACTTGTAACATTTCTCTTTTCTTGTCATATTTCTTTAACATCTATTAAAAACTAGTGCTATTTGGTAAATCAAATGAATTTGTACATTTATCATAGGCTATCCTTTGCCCATAAATAACCTTTAGCAGACTCATTTAGAGCGATACATAGGTTGAGAGCTAATAGAAAATAGCACCCCAAGGTCATGTCCTGTAGACATCACTTGGGGTGCTGTTTTTAACGGCTTTGTATCTTATAACTGAACACGCCTACAACTCTTTGGAAAAAGATAAATCCAACTAGAAGCGGTCGCTTCGTCGTTGGATTTCCTATTTTCCTTTGAGTTGCTTAACGGCTTTGTATCTTATAACTGAACACGCCCTAAATGCTGTGTGAAAAAGATAAATTCTCTTGTGAGCATCGCTCACTGCAAGAATTTCCTATTTTCACCTTGCATTTTGCGGGCTTTGTATCTTATTTGACCTTCATCATTCTGACGAGGTTAGCTCGTTCGGCTTCTTCGAGTTTCATTTCGATATAATAGATGGTTTCCTTGAGGTCTGGAATGGTCGCATACTCGAGTCCATTGACCCGACGGCGCGTTTTTTCAATCTCATCCGCCATGAGCTGACAGGTCTTTTCAATCTCTGCTAAGCGCAACAGGTCTGGAAGGAGCTCTTCCATTTCTTGAATGGTACTATCCATCTGACTATTGGAAGCCACGTAGCTGTAAACCACGTCTCCCTCATCGTCTCCATACGGATTATCGATATGAGCATGCATCTTGGGCACGCGCACACTCATGATGTTCTCCGTCTCGATATGCAGGCTGACCTCCCGCGTCGGAACTGCAAAGATTTCCTGAACCATGAGGTCATTCTCCAGACATTTAGCGAGGACAAATTCTTGCATATTGCCAATGAGAGCTTGCCTCAACCTTCTGGCGGAGGCGGTCATTTTCACGGACCGATTCGATGAAGCGTCGCATGAGTTCATCCCGCTTGTCCTTGAGAAGTTTATGTCCTCTAGTTGCTGTCTTCAGACGCTCTTTGAGGGTATTTAACTCCATCCGGGTGGGTTTGACATTTAATCGTGCCATTTGACTTCCTCCTTTCTACTCCTAGGCTTGTGCTTCCTTGGAAGTTTTTGGGAGGTATTCATCAATCATATCATCCTTGATCCGCTTGAGCTCTGTCCGTGGCAAGATAGACAGCAATTCCCAACCTAGATCCAGACTTTCTTGAATGGTCCGATTGGTAGTAAAGCCTTGGTTGATGTATTCTTTCTCAAAACGATCGGTAAATTTGACATAGAGCTTGTCTGTATCTGACAAGGCAGACTCTCCAAGAACCACAGCTAACTCTTTTGCTTGTTTCCCTTGAGCATAGGCCGCAAGAGCTGGTTCATGGTCGCCGCATGGTCTTTCCGAGTCTTACCTTCACCAGAACCCTTGTCTTTCAAACGAGAAAGGGAAGGAAGGACATTGATCGGTGGACGGTAACCACTATTGTAGAGATCACGAGACAGAATAATCTGACCTTCGGTGATGTAGCCTGTCAAGTCAGGGATTGGGTGGGTGATGTCATCCTCCGGCATGGAAAGGATTGGAATCTGAGTCACAGATCCCTTCTTCCCAACCAAGCGTCCCGCACGTTCGTAGAGGGTCGAGAGGTTGGTATAAAGATACCCTGGATATCCCCGACGTCCTGGAACCTCCCGGCGAGCAGCGGAGACTTCCCGAAGGGCTTCACAGTAGTTGGTCATGTCAGTCATGATAACCAAGACGTGCATGTCTTTTTCATAGGCCAAATATTCTGCCGCGGTCAAGGCGATCCGAGGGGTCGCAATCCGCTCGATAGCTGGGTCATTAGCTAGGTTGATGAAGAGGACAGAGCGGTCAATGGCTCCTGTCTCCCGCAGATCGTTCATAAAGAACTCCGCTTCTTCAAAGGTAATCCCCATGGCTGCAAAGACCACGGCGAAATTTTCTTCGGGAATTGAGAACTGTCGCCTGGCGAGCAATTTGAGCAGCCAATTCTTTATGAGGAAGCCCTGATCCAGAGAATACCGGAAGCTTTTGCCCCCGAACCAAGGTGTTCAAGTGGTCAATGGCCGAGATTCCTGTCTGGATAAATTCATCTGGATAGTCCCGTGATACTGGGTTGATGGCTTGACCGTCAATGTCCAAGTACTTCTCTGGGATAATCTCTGGACCACCATCGATCGGTTTGCCCATCCCGTTAAAGATCCGGCCCACCATGTCTTCGGACACTGGAAGTTCTAGGGGACGTCCGGTAAAGCGAACCTTGGCTTTTTCCAAGTTGATCCCGCTAGATCCTTCAAAGAGTTGGACCATGGCCTTGTCTTCTTGGACTTCGAGGACTTGTCCCTGACGGGTTGTTCCGTCATGGAGCTTGATTTCTACGAGTTCATTGTAGTGAACCCCTTGAACCTGATCGACAATCATCAAGGGGCCAACAACTTCGCTGACAGTACGGTATTCTTTAATCACGCTCATTGTCTACTCCTCCTTGGGCTACGATTTGGTGTAGGGATTCTACGATTTCTTCTTCAAGGCTTGGATGGTGCCCAACTGATCCTCATGGATGAACTTGCTACGGGCAATGCGGTCCCGAAGGTCTACCGTTCCTTCCATGATTTCTGTGAAGTAGGCCCCTAATTCTAGCGCTTTCTGACTTTCTTGGTCAAAGGTCAAAATGTTGGTCAACAAGGCAACCTGCTTGCTAAAGGAAGTATAGGTATCGACCTCATCAAAGGCATTTTGTTGCAAGTAGTCTTCACGGATCATCTTGGCCGCATTCATGGTTAAGCGGTCTTTTTCAGACAAGGAATCCAGACCAACCAAACGCACGATTTCTTGCAATTCACTCTCTTTTTGCAACAGGTTCATGGCGCGGGTCACTTTTTCTGCCCAGCTAATCTGCTCATGCTGATCGATATATTGGCCCACCTCATCCTGGTAAAGGGAATAAGAACTCAACCAGTTGATGGCTGGGAAATGGCGACGCTGCGCCAACTGAGCATCTAGTCCCCAGAAGACCTTGACGATCCGCAGGGTGTTTGGGTCACCGGCTCTGAGATATCTCCACCCGGAGGAGAAACGGCACCGATCGCCGTAATAGAGCCTTCACGCGCAGTGGTTCCAAGTGTCTTGACTCGACCGGCCCGTTCGTAGTACTCAGCAATCCGGCTACCAAGGTAGGCCGGGTAACCTTCATCCCCTGGCATTTCTTCTAGACGACCAGACATTTCACGAAGAGCTTCTGCCCAGCGCGATGTAGAATCGGCCATGATGGCAACGGAATAGCCCATATCACGGAAATATTCGGCAATGGTGATCCCTGTGTAGATGGAAGCTTCACGCGCTGCCACCGGCATATTCGAAGTGTTGGCGATCAGAACCGTCCGTTGCATGATGGATTGGCCGGTTGTTGGATCAATCAATTCTGGAAATTCATTCAGAACGTCCGTCATTTCATTTCCACGTTCCCCACAACCGACATAAATCACGATGTCTACATTGGCAAACTTGGCCACCTGGTGTTGCACAACTGTTTTTCCAGCTCCGAAAGGACCAGGAACAGCTGCAGCTCCACCTTTAGTAACAGGGAAGAAGGTATCAATAACCCGTTGACCTGTGACTAAAGGCTCTACCGGAATCAGTTTTTGTGCAAAGGGACGGCCTCGACGAACTGGCCATTTTTGCATCAAGGTTCCGGTAAAGAGACTGCCATCTGCCTGCTCGATCTCATAAACCGGCTCTTCTACTGTGTAAGAACCTGCTGCGATCTTGGTCACACGTCCACTGACTCCAAATGGTATCATGATGCGGTGTTCCACCATATTGGTCTCCTGAACGGTACCAACGATGTCTCCTGCGACTACCTCAGTTCCTTCTGCTACACTTGGTTCGAAGGTCCATTTGGTGTCACGATCGAGATTAGGAACTTGCACCCCACGAACCAAAAATCGCTGGCGGTGACTTCTTGGAAACGTTCCAAGGGACGTTGGATCCCGTCAAACATCTGAGAAATCAAGCCTGGTCCCAACTCGACAGAAAGGGGAGCTCCAGTTGTTACCACTGGTTCTCCTGGACCGACTCCAGACGTTTCTTCATATACTTGGATAGATGCTTCATCCCGACGCATCTCAATAATTTCACCAATCAAACCAAGATCGCCGACCCGGCAAATGTCTTGGATATTGGCCTCCTGCATCCCTGATGCAACCACCAAGGGACCGGAAACTTTAATAATTTTTCCTTGAGTCATGTATTCCTCCTGGGAATCCTTTGTTTCTTTGTTTTACTTTTGTGCTATCTCTCTTAGAGATTGCTTTTGTTGACCATTGGCCTCGAAATTGCTTGGATCCAACCAAGCTTCGAAACGCTCTTTGATAGCTGGCCATTCTTGGTCAATGATAGACAACCAATCTGTGTCTCGAGTCCGACCTTTATAAACAACAGCCTGACGGAAACACCCTTCGTAGGTGAAACCCAGGCGCTCAGCTGCTTTTCGAGAAGCTTGGTTTAAGGCATCGCATTTCCACTCATAGCGTCGGTAGCCTAACTCCTCAAACACATAGCGTGCTAACAGATACTGGGCTTCGGTTGCCATGCGAGTCTTCTGGAGCGCTGGTGAGTAGGTCACTGCTCCGACTTCGATCACCCGGTTGGCTGGATCGATCCGCATGAGAGAAAAAGTCCCTAATGCCTTGCCCGAATCTTTGTCTACAATCGCATAGTAAAAGCGACCTTGGGCTGCCATGAGATCATCTAATAAGCGGTCCCACTCCTCTTCATTTCGGGCAGGGCCTTTGAACAGATAGGTCCACATAGATGCTGGGGAGGCTGGCCCGTAGACCTGATAAAGATCCGCCCCGTGTTTTTCTTTTGACAGGCGCTCAATTACGGTATAGCGACCCTCAATCCGCTCAATAGCTGGCAAGCGCCCCGGTGTAAAATCCGGCAGTGCATCTCCAATCGCTTGACCAAATTCATTTGTTCTCATAAAATATCCTGTCCTACTGCTTTTTCGACATTATCGCGAATGCGTTGCCGTCCCAGTCCAGTCGAGCCCTTATGAGTAGGAATCAAGATGACGGCTGGGGTTACTTGCCGATCGTAGTGGGCAATGGTATCTGGGATTTCCTGAGCCATATCCTCCGTCAGATAGATGATGCCAAAATCTTCTTGGCTCAAGTGACGTAAGGTGTTGATGGTTTCTTGAGCTTCTGCTACGGGAAAGGTCTGAAAGCCAATCATTTGAAAAGGAAGGATAGCATCACGATTTCCTACAACGGCAATTTTTTGCGTTTTACTGGCCATAGATCGGTCTCATCCTTTCTTTATTTTGTCAATTGGAAGCTGATTATCTAGCCCCGTTAAGACCAAACGAAGATTCTTCACCTCCAGCTCTTTTCCGAAAAGATAGCGAGCTAAGGGTAAGGGACCGTCTGTCTCAAAGGAAGCTTGTTCTAAAATCCGGTACTTGATCACATGCTCCAGGTATTCCACTGTCTCAGCGGTCACTCTGCCTGCTCGCATCTGCTCTTCATACCGAGTCAATTCCACATCATAAGGCAGGGGATTGACTTGTTGGAACCAACTGATGAGATGCCCCTGCTCCACATGCTGGATGACTTCTCCTGCTGACAGGGTACCTGCATCAGACAAGAGTTGCTTCATAAAGCTGCGTGGCTTTTTCAAGCTGAGAGCCCGCTCAACTGTGATGACATTGTAACAATCAATGGTCAAGGTGACTAGGGATTCTAAAAGCGGATGCCCGAGATCTTTCGCCAAGCGTTTGAGATGATCAAAGTAAGCTAGATCCATACCAATCTCCAAAACCCGAATATCCTGATAGTCGACATATTCCTGCCAGGTCGCTGCTACTTCTTGAGCCATAAACTCTGGGCAGTTCTCTGAAGAAAAGGTCTTGGATACTTGTTCAAGAACCGCTAAGGAATAGGGACCTGCATCCAATAACAAGAAATTCAACTCCCGCCCCGTTGCTCGCTCTTTCAAGAAGACCTTGAGATTGTGATAGGTGTACTTGAGGGCAAAGAGGTCGACCACTGCTGGGTTTGGAGCTACCTGATAAGCCCAATCGTACTCAGCTAGAAGGTGCTTCATCAAGGCTTGCTCGACCACTTGGACTTGACGCAGTTGATCTGCCTCCAAGGCATAGGCCGTCCCTTGCAAGAGATTAGCACGCGCTTCTGCATCGGAACTGTTCAGAAGGGCATCAAACTGAGCTGGGCTCAAAAAACTAGCTTCACGTACACTAATCCCGGTATTTACTTGAGAATACGTCCGTTCACTCATAGGCCCTCCTAGTTCTTTTCTTCTTTAAAAATGCTGGCTGCCATATGGAAGCTCTGCTCCTCCCGTACAGCATCAACCAAATCACGGTAGAGGTAGCTGGCATCTACTTTGCCAAAGGAAAGGATAAAACCAGCCTCTTGGGCAAGAGTTTCTGTCGCTAATTGAAGTTGTGGATAGGCCTCTATCAAATCCTGACGATCTTGATCTGTCAATTTCTCTGCCGTCACAGCACCCAGAGTTAAGATGGTTGCTTGGTCCGCATAGCGAGGAAGAATACGGTGAAGAAATGTGAGTTCTTCCTGGCGTGACCAAGTCGCCATTTTCTGGTAGGCATCCGCAAACAACTCTTTTAAAACCCGTTGCTTAGTGACCAGTGTCGATTGGCGCTTTTGATTTTCAATTTGTTGGCTTTCACGTTGCAAGTGGCGCTCAATGGTTTGCAATTGAACCGTCCGTTGGTGTAACTTTTCTTCTACCAAACGTGCTTCCTGCAACTGGGCTTCTGCTTGGATCTTAGCCGTCGCTTCCGCCACTAATTTCCGGCCTTTTTTTCATGGGCCTGTTCAAGGATGGAATCCTTTTAATTGGGAATAATCCGTCATTGTTTTTTTATTTCCTCCTTTGGAGTTCTTCACCACCGATAATAGACGAAGAGAAGCCTCCTCATCTTCGACTTAGGTGTGTCTAGATTAGCCGACGCGAAGAGTCAAAAGGAAGGACACAACGAAGGCCAAGATAGCATAGGTTTCAACCATGGCCGCAAGGATAACTCCTTTCATCATGTCTTCTGGGCGTTTTGCCAAGATTTGCATCCCAGCCGTTGCGACATTCCCTTGGTGTTTCGCTGAGAAATAACCAACAATCGCAACTGGAAGAGCTGTAAAGAAGTAAGCGACCCCTGTTTCAAGAGCCATATCTGGCTTAATTTGCAACCAGATCAAGATACCAATAACGAAACCATACAAACCTTGTGTACCTGGCAACAATTGCAAGATCAAGGCTTGGGCAAATTTTTCGGGTTGTTCTTTCAAGAGTGCGGCAGCAGCCTGACCGGTCTTACCAACACCTAGGGCTGAACCCATTCCGCTAAGAGCCACTGCAATGGCTACACCAAGGGCTGCAAAGAAGGCCCCCCCATGAGCTGAGAAATATGAAGCTAAAGATTCCATGAATATACTCCTATAAAATTTTGTATGAATGATTTACTGAATTATTTTTTTGTTTTGACATAGCGTTCCGACGGTTTAGAGGTTGGAAGGGCTTGCCACCACCCTCGTAGAACTTGCCAAAGAACTCGACAAAAATCAAACGCGCTCCATGCACATAGCCTGATAAGAAGGACAGGAACATGTTGATGGCATGGAGGAGGACAAAGAGGACTAGGCCAACTGTGAACCGTCCCAGGGTTGGGAAGAGATTGACAATCAGGTTAAAGGCTGACCCGATGCTGGCCCCGGACAAGCCAAGCGCCATCAAACGGGTAAAGCTGACCAAGTCTCCGACATACCCACTAACATTGTAGAGATTAAAGAGACCTGCTGCTAGTCCTGATAATTTCTTGGCACTGACAATGGACACCACCAGAATCCCAATCGCATTGAGAATAGCTAGCCACTGACCAATGGGGACTAGGTAGGATAAGCCTGGTAGGATATTTCCGACTGCTAAGAGCATCAAGCCCAATAAAATCAAGACCCAGGCAAAGCCTGCGTTGTAAGCTTCGGTGTAGTCTTTCAGGCGGATATTTTTCATCCCTCCTAGGAAGAGACCGACCAAAACGGTGATAAAACCAAAGACGACCGATAGGATCAAGATGGTCATGGCATTGGTCGTCGTACTGATCAAAGCAAAGGGCATCTCAAAGCCGAAGAAGGAACCGTAGACGACTCCCCAAAGGGCTACCGAGATTCCTAAGAGGCAGAAGAAGCGAAGGTTTTTTGCTGCGCTCGGCTGTAGCTGGAAAGCTTTTAGAGCAAAGCCAGTTGCCAGCGTTAACAAGAGCCCATAACCGATATCTGCTACCATCATGCCGAAGAAGACAAAGTAGAAGAGAGAGACGATTGGCGTCGGATCTTTCTCGTAATACTTGGGCAAAGCATACATCTCCGTCACTAACTCGAAGGGCTCCACCAAGGCATTGTTTTTCAGTTTGATGGGTACCTGATCCCATTCTTCTTGGGTGACCTCTCGCGTCTGCAAGACGACTTGCTCCCCAAATTCCTTTTGAAGTTTAGTCTTTAAAGCTTCTAGTTGAGCTGTTTCGATCCATCCCTCTAGGGCAACCAGGTGGGCTGTACTAGCAAGAGAGCCTTTGGCCTCTTCTCGGGCTCCTAAACTCAAGACATAATCTAGTTGGTACTTGAGTTGGTTGAGGTCTTCCTTAGCCTGACTGAGCGTTTCCAAAGTAGCTGCTTCGACAGCACCTTGTTCTTTGATCTCTCTCTTGAGTTGCTCTAAACGTTCTTCGGCAGGGCCTCTCCTTGGTAGTCAAACTCTTTAAAATGCGAACTGGTCAGCGTATCTTGAAGGTCTGTTAAATCCCCAGACTTATACAAGACTACCACTCCATGTTCCGTTTCCGAGCTGAAAACCACATCAACCTCTACATCTGGATGCGCCAGCAAGGCCTGACGCGCCTGATCCTGTTCACTATTCGGAATGGTACCGATTAAGCCACGGACATAGCGGAAACGCTTGAGTTGGTCCGGTGTCGTTGTCAAGTCAACCCATTTTTCCAAAGAGGCAAGCTCTTCTTGGGCTAGTTGAATTCGATCCCGCGCCTTTGCTAAGACAGCTAATTGTTTGTGCACCGACTGTAAGAGACGTTGCTCATCACGGATAAGCCCATGGGACTCTAGCTCTTGGAAAGACAAAGACAAAGGAGCTTCTTTCAGTTTTTCTAATCCCTTCTTTTGAGGAATGAAAGGCTCCAAGGCCTGAATGGCCTTTTCCAACTGTTCTTCCCGACGTCTTAGTTCATCCAGTCTTTGAGCTAATCCTTTGGTCCCATCACTCGTCTGAAAAGCAACTTGCCAATCTTCTTGTGCGCTCAAATCATAGATTTGGACAGATTCCTCTGACTGGAGCGACAAGAGAAGCTCGTCCATTAGATTTGTGGGCAAGACCAGGGAAAGGTGTTGCATTGGGCTAATTGCCATAGGTTGCTACCACCTTTTCTACAATTTCGTCTACCAAAGCTGCGCGCTTATCTGTCATGGCTTGCTGCACCTTTTCGTCATTGCGTTGACTGGTCACTGCAAGGTCTGCTTCCAAGCTAGTAATCATCGCTTTCGAGGACTCTTCCCGCTCTGCTACTAGCTTAGCGGTCTCTTTGTCATAGGATGCTGCTACCTCCTGTAGGTGATTACCTAGCTGTTGGCGCAAATCTTGGACCTGATCCTCGTAACTTGCGACAACGGCTTCTGCCGCCATTTCAATCTCTTGCATCATTTCCAGTGTTGCATTGGCCATCACTCCACCTCCTTACATCTTCCCCTTTTGAAAAAGAGGAAGCCATTCTTGTGTAAATTATATCACATTTTGACTAGTTTTTAGAACCTTTCCACAGGTAACCTTGTTTATTTTACAGGCAGGATGAATGAAAGCCTCCCCGTCTTCATTCTAGCCCTGATTTCAAGCTCCTCTCTTACCATATTGCTTGTATATCAGTGTTATTTATGTTATAATATGTAATATATTATGGTTTTTTCCTCCAGGTATAAACTTGGTAGAAAGGAGAACAGCTGTGAAACAAGATCAAGATCTTCGGAATATCATTACGAGTCATCAAGCAGAAATGACTGAGCTAGAGTTAGACATCGCCCGCTATTTTTTGTCCCCTGAAGCACAGCAGCACTCCCTTTCCTCTTCTAGAGTAACCCAACTCTTACACGTATCCAAGGCAGCCTTGACCCGTTTTTCTCAAAAATGTGGCTTCACTGGTTATCGTGAGTTTATCTACCACTTTAACGAAGAAACTAAATCAAAAAAATTAGAAACGCCCCATGACGAACTAACACAAGATGTCTTACGTCGTTACAAACAAGTCCTACAGGCAACCGAAAACCTAGCCAAAGATGAACAAATCAAGGAAATCGCTCAGCTCATTGCTCAGGCTGGACGTGTCTATTTCTTTGGAAAAGGAAGTTCCGGTCTAGTTGCCTCAGAAATGAAGCTTCGCTTTCTCCGACTAGGGGTGGTCTGTGAAGCCCTAACTGACCAGGATGGCTTTGCTTGGACGACCAGCATCTTAGACGAGTCTTGTCTGGTCATTGCCTTCTCCCTCTCAGGGACCACTCGCTCTATTATTCATAGTCTCTTGGATGCTAAAGAAATGGGGGCCAAAACTGTCCTCCTCACTGCGAAACCAGCTACTATCAAGGAGGCTTTTACCGAAATATTACCGGTGGCTCCCCTACCAGGTAGCACCTACATCGATCGTATTACAGCTACTCTTCCTTTCTTGCCAGCTATTGATTTGATTTATGCTCATTTCCTAGAAATGGATCGGGAACGCAAGGAAAGAATTTTTAACAGCTATTGGGAAAACAAAAAACTCAATGGCTATGACTCTCGCAAACGATAACTTTCTTAAGCGGAGTTAGCTCCGAGAGATTTTCTCTTTTTTGCTGGTTTAGTTACTAGATATAAAATGCTCGCGCAAATTGCGCGAGCATTTTTATACTTCTTTTCGGCTAGATTGCTTTTGTTTGAAATGGTAGTAGGCTCCTATCATACCCGCTGTATTTTGATGACGAGCAAACTCCAGTTGAATTTTATCTGCTAAGCTTGGAACCAGGGAGGCCTTAAGAGCAGCTGAAATTTTTGGTTTCAATATCGCTTCTTGTCCCATAACCCCACCACCAAGAATGACCACCTGAGGGTTGACCACATAACAGATATTGGCAAGGCCTATGCCGAGATAGTCAACCATTCGATCGATTCCCGCCATACAGATGGTATTTCCTTGGGTCGCTTCCTTGAAAATTCTACGACCACTCCATTGTTCTACGGGATCCCCATGCTGGCTTGCAACGTAGTCTACCAGAGCAGTTGTGGAAGCTAAATCCTGGAAGGCTCCATCTTGGAGATGAAGGTAGCCTACTTCACAGGCGGAATTACTAAAGCCATGGAAAATCTCTCCATTAATCAAGAGACAGCCACCGATTCCCGTACCAACGGTTAAACAGACAGCGACTTGAGCGCCCTGGCCATTCCCTGACATGACTTCTGCTAAACCAGCACAGTTGACGTCGTTTTCAATTTCGCAGGGGATTTGATAGGTCTCTTCAATTTCTTTTTTGAACTGAGTTCCTGCATAATTGGGAATCTGAGGGCCTGCATAAAAGATTTCTCCCTTATCGGGGTCAACCATCCCAGCTGACGAAATACAGACTCCAAGGATGGTATTTTCTTCGAGGTAAGATTCTACTAAAGCTTTGGTTTTCCCTAGAATCCCAGGTCCCCCTTTTTCAGCTTCTGTCGGCATTTCATGCGACTCGATCAGATTCTCTGCTTCATCAATCAGACCATATTTGATATTGGTCCCACCGATATCAATCGCTAGGTAATAGGCCATACACCTCTCCTTTCCGATTTACACTCTTTTTAAAGGAAACGTTCCTTGACTTCACGGATTAAGCTAGCTGCTTTTTGAACCACTTCCTGGTCTCCTTCAGTTACTGGGGTTAATGGACTCCGAACAGATCCCAGCTCTAGACCTTCATTGATCCGCAAGACTTCTTTAATGACGCCATACATGTTTCCATGAGCAGACGTCAAGACTCCGATAATACCATTGATAGCAAATTGCAAGGCACGCGCAGTTTCCAAGTCTTTCTCAGCAATCAGCTGATTGAGTTTCAAGAAGAGCTCTGGCATAGCACCATAGGTGCCCCCAATACCAGCTCCTGCTCCCATAAGACGGCCACCTAAGAATTGTTCATCTGGACCATTAAAGACGATATGGTCATCGCCTCCCAAAGAAGCAAAGGTCTGAATATCCTGAACAGGCATAGAGGAATTCTTCACCCCAATCACCCGTGGGTTTTTCAACATTTCTGTATACAGACTCGGTGTCAAAGCTACCCCTGCCAATTGCGGGATATTATAGATGACAAAGTCTGTGTTTGGTGCTGCTGCGCTGATTTCATTCCAGTAGTGGGCAACACTGTATTCTGGCAAGCGGAAATAAATTGGCGGAATGGCCGCAATCGCATCTACTCCTAGCTCTTCTGCATGTCGTGCTAATTCCACGCTGTCCTTGGTATTGTTGCAGGCCACGTGAGCGATGATGGTCAATTTTCCTTTAGCCACTGCCATGACTTCTTCCAATACTAGCTTGCGATCGGCTACGCTCTGGTAGATACATTCGCCGGAAGATCCGTTGACATACAAGCCCTGCACACCTTTCGCGATAAAATATTCTACCAGCGCACGTACCCGCTCCGGGCTAATTTCTCCTTGGTCATCATAGCAGGCATAAAAAGCCGGGATGACTCCTTCATATTTTTTTAAATCTGACATTCTTTTCTCCTTTCACGAATGTTTACCAAATCCTATTTTTCTTTTTTATTCTTTAAAACGAGCAAATATCTTTTCCATCAATCCAACCTGTAGGAAGGTCAGGCTAGAAAAACCAATCAAGAAGAAGACCATGAGTCCTAGTAGAAAGCTTAAGACAGAAGTCACAAACACCATAGCTAGTAGCAACAAGAGAGCCCCCATAACGAAGAACCATGGGAAATACAAACCAGATACAATCAGAGCTTTTTGTAGACACTCTGTCCAAGTCAATCGATAACGCGCCGCAATTGGATAGGCCGCTAGCATGACCAGAACTAGGAAGATAAAGAGCCCTAGACAAACAGCTTTAAACACCTGCATTGGCAAGGCTGTCTGACTCCAAAAGAGGAACAAGTCAAAGAGACAGATCCCTGAAATGAGCAACTCTATCCCTCCGAGCTGAAGCCCCAACTTCCAATTTCTCGAAAGGCGTTGATATAAGTCCGAATGACTGGTAGGCGACGCTGGTGTTTGATGGCAAAAACCGTTTGATACAAACTAATCTTTGCGATCCCGATTGTGACAATCGGCAGACAGCTCAGCACAAAAAGAAGATTGACTGTGACTAAGTCCGCTATTTTCTCGCTGATTCGCATCACCAGATTGTCAGTATTAAAGACTGTTTTGATCAATCCTGTTTCTCTTTGTGACATACCGTCTCCTTTCTGACTCTCTTAATCGATTAAAATTTTCACTAACTGTTTTCGAACGACTTCTTCTTGACCCGCATAACCATTGGGCTGATGAGGTTCCCCTGGGAAGAAAATCGCAAAATTATGATACCCCAGATGAAGTGGATAAGACTCCTGGCAATGGACAAAACCGATGTCCGATGCTTCATCAAAGGCGAGCGCCTCACCTGTCACACGAGATCCATAACTCGAAAACTCATGTCCTTCTACCAAAAGATGCAAATCGGCATATCTTTTGTGGTGCTCAAAGCGATTGCTTTCTTCTTTATTGAGGGTGTTTTCTTGAACGACGAGAAAGACCTTATCTCCATCAATGTCGTATCTCCCTAATTCAAAAGAATCCTTCCGATGCTCATAGAGAAAATCAATGGCCTGATCTAGATTGGGATGGATTCCTTTGTAAAAGGTGATGTTTTTTAAATCATCAAATATCATACACTTTTCCTTTCGACACTTCTTAGGACGAGAAAAGAAAACAAGTGATTTCTTCCCTAGCCCCTTCTTGGGCACCGATGAGGTGTGGAGCTCGCAAGAGCCCTACACCTCTCAGCCTAGAAAAAAGTATCTGTACACTACTATCGTTTGTCCAAGCAGATGGCTTATCCTTTGACCGCTCCCATGGTAATCCCTTGAGTGAAGGATTTTTGGAAGACTAGGAAGACTGTAACGATTGGCACCGCAGCTAGGGCTGCCCCAGCCATGATCAAGCCATAGTTGGTGGCCATTTCAGCCTGCATGGTCGCGACCCCTAGTGAAATAGTCAAGTTTTGACGAGAGGTCAGCATTACCAATTGCATAAAGTAGTCGTTCCAGGTGTTGATGAAGGTAAAGATGGCAAGGGCTGCAAATCCCGGCTTGACAATTGGGAAGGCAACGCTCCAGAAGGTCCGTAACTCTCCACAACCATCGATCTTAGCAGATTCTAAGAGTTCTGTTGGGATGTTTTCACTAAATTGTTTCATCAAGAAAACCCCGAATGGCCATCCGACCAGTGGCAAGATCACCGCTGCAAGAGTATCGTGGATTCCCATAAAGTTGATAATGCGTACCAATGGAACCAAGACAACTTGTTTTGGAAGGGCCATGGCTGCGATAAAGGTAGCAAAGAGAATTCGTTGCCCATAGAAGCGTTTCTTAGCCAAGACATATCCTGCCAAGGAAGAGGTCATACACACCAAAAGCATGGTTGCTAGAGAGATGAAGACACTGTTCCACAACCATTGCAAGGCTGGGTTTTGTACCATCAACTGTTGGAAGTTTTCCATGGTTGGTGTCTTTGGCCACCATTGAGGTGGGATCATAATGGTATCTGGCTGAGACTTAAAGGCCCCTGTCAAAATCCAATAAAATGGGAAAATGAACAAGACTGTCAAAAGGAGCAAAATGATCGTTGAAATCACTGTAAAGGCAGTGATGGGTTTCTTTTGTGTTGGTTTCATCTGAGGCTCCTTTCTTTAGTATTCTACGTCGTTTCCGAAGATCTTGAATTGCGCAAAACTGATAATAGCAATCATCACCGCAAGGAAAACACCCATGGTGTTGGCATAACCGTATTCAGAGAGCTTAAAGGCTTTTTCATATAAGTAGTACATGAGGGTACTCGTTGAGTAGTTTGGACCACCGGATGTCAACAATTGGATCAAGGCGAAACATTGGAAAGAGTTAATGGTCGTAATGATCGCAATATAAAGAGTTGTTGGCAACAAGCTTGGCCATTTGATCTTCCAGAAAACTTGAAGTTCTGTCGCACCATCAACACGCGCTGCTTCTACGAGAGAATTATCAATATTTCCCATAGCAGCGATGTAGAGGATGATCGGTTGACCAACAGAAGTTGTCAACAAGATGATAATGATAGCCATCAAAGCCCAGTGCTTATCCCCTAACCAAGAAATATTTTGGTCGATGACATGACCTGATTTGAGGACGAAGTTCAAAATACCTGATAGCGGATCATAAATCCATTTCCATACAACCGTTACAGCAACACTCCCAGTAACAACAGGAAGGAAGAAAACGAAACGGTAGAAGGAACGAGCAATGGCATTTTGGTGATAGGTTTGTGATGCTACAAAGAGGGAGAAAAGTACTACGATTGGCACAGACCCAATTACGATGATCACAGTATTAATCAAGGATTTGATAAAAACCTCATCACTAAACATCCGTTTGTAATTATCAAGGCCGATAAATTCAAAGGAGGTCATAGAGTAGTTAAAGAAACTAGTAATGAAGCCCATAATCATCGGTGCTAATACAAAGACAATAAAGAAGATTAAAATGGGTGCTAAGAATGCGTAGGAAACCAGTGTCTCCCGCATTCGGATTTTATTTACCTTCACAGCAAGGCACCTCCTGATGTTCTTTTTCTATAGTTATTCCCTTAAGCTTATGCGCGAAGTGATCAGAGCTCCTCTTCCTGCATAAGATTAATAGAAGAATGAGAACATAAGGCCCCCTCTTTCAATCTACACATGGAGATAAGAAACCGAGGGGGCCTATGCTTTCTTATTTCTATGAAAGGATCATTTGAGTTTCATAGATGATCGATTATTTCTTGATCGTTTCGTTCGCTTTTTCGGTGAATGTCTTCAAAGCATCTTCTGCTTTTTCATCCCCGTTTGAAACAGATTGCAACATTGGGAACCAAAGTGTACGCATTTCTGCAAAGCCATCGATTGTGTTGTAGTATGGTGAGTAGTATTGAGTCCAAGTGCTGATGGTTTCCATCCGTTTGTCATCGTACAACTTACCAAATGAGTTACGAACTGGGAATGCTCCTGTACGAACAACGTCTTTTGGACCCCATTCTTTGTCATCAGCAATAAATTGAATAAATTTCTTGGCTGCTGCTACTTTCTTTTCATCCTTGTTATTGAAGACTGCAAATCCATTGACAAGGTATTCCAATTTAGGTTTCCTGAATCAGATGGGAATGGTACTTCCACAACTTCTACTTTACTTGCTTCCAACAATTTAGCTTGGATACCGTTTTGTGATGGTGCCCACAAGATAGTGTAAGAAGTTTGACCATTTGCAAAGTTTTGGATGTCTGCTCCACCATCGAATTGAGAGCCGTTCATCATCAAACCGTCTTTAATCCATTTAGACGCCTTGTCCAAACCTTTGACGAATTTAGGATCATCTGTTGTATATTTAGTTACTTTTTCATCTGTAACAGAACCACCGTAAAGGTTGGCAATGAAAGCACGAGTTCCTTGGTCTCCACCTTGACCATTACTGAAGAGGGATCCTGGTGTGTAACCTTTATCTTTTAAGGCTTTCAAGACTTTTTCAAAGTCATCAGTTGTCCAGCCTTCTTTGACAAGGTCTAGAACCCCAGCATCTTCCAACATTTTCTTGTTCATGGCCATGTAGAATGGTGCAGAACTGATTGGATACATGTAAGCAGTGTCTCCAGCTTTACTAGCTTGGATGATATTGTCGTTGTTGACATCTTTTACGAAATCATCAGTGAACAAATCGTTCAAGTCTGCTAATTTCCCATTTTTACCGTATTGGATGATCCGCCCTGGTGCATCAAAGAGCACATCTGGAGCAGTTCCAGCTTCGATTGCTGTCGTGATTTTTTCAGGACCAGATTTGAAGTCGATGGTTTCTAGTTTAACTTTGATATCTGGATTGGCTTTTTCGAAAGCTTCGATAATTGATTTTTCGTAGGTTCCTACGCCATCATCAGCTTTCTCTTGAGTAAAGACTGGGAAAGCCCACCAAGTGATTTCTGTTTTACCAGAGTTATCGCTTGAAGATTCGGATTTAGATCCTCCTCCAGATCCACAAGCTGCAAGTGCAAGCACCGCTGCACCAGCTACCAACGAGTACAGTACTTTTTTCATTTTCATGTGATTCTCTCCTCACGTTTGCGGTAAGATTGCTCTTACATGGGTATATCCTCGACGAGGACGTCAGCATATTTATTTTCTGTTTTACCGGATCACTCTGCTCTAGCTTCCTGCCTCCATATTTTTCTATTCTTTATTAGTTAATGTAAAGCTGCAACAAATCGTTCTGTGATTTCCTTTGGCCGTGTGATGGCACCTCCGACAACAATTCCTCTCACGCCTAGGTCGTGAATTTCTTTGACCTGTGCTGGATAGTGAATCTTGCCCTCAGCGATGACATCGACTCCTGCTTGACAGAGTTGGCGAATTAACTCGATATCTGGTCCGTCTACTTTCGGGCTGTAATCTGTGTAGCCTGACAAGGTCGTTCCGACAAAGTCAACTCCAGCTTCCGCAGCAGTCACCCCTTCTTCAAAGGTACTGATATCGGCCATGAGCAGCTGGTCAGGATACTTTTCTTTCACCTGATAAATAAAGTCGACAATCGAGAGCCTATCGTGACGCGGACGTTTGGTACAATCCAGTGCAATAACTGCGATATCTAGTGCTGCCAACTCATCTACTTCTTTCATGGTAGCAGTTATGAATGGTTCTTCAGGAGGATAATCTCTCTTGATAATCCCGATAATTGGAAGTTTTGTCACTTCCTTAATCTCCTTGATATCGCGGACGCTATTAGCCCGGATTCCAATCGCTCCTCCTTGCTCAGCCGCTTTGACCAAGAGAGGGATCACACCTCCTGCCTCTGTATAGAGAGGTTCATGAGGAAGCGCCTGACAAGAAACGATAATGCCGTCTTTGATCTGTTGAATCAATTCTTCTTTCGTGATCTTGGACATACATTCCATCTCCTTTGTTTATTACGACAACTCGAGTACTTGTAAAGTTATTATATAGTATTTTTGAAACGCTTACAATATTAACTGACTAAAATGATAATAGTTTCATGTTTTAAACTATCCTCTCTTTCCTCTGAAACTAGTTTCAGAGGAAAGACCCTCCACTCATTTTTGAAAAAAATCAATTATTTTAAAAATTTTTCAGACTTTCTACGAATAATATAAGTGACCAATCAAAAAGAAAGGAGGGCTACAGATGTACTATACTCCCATTATCATCCCATGGTTTTTGTATTACTTCTTCCGAAAATAAATAAGGAAAGGGAATACCTAATATGAAAAAGAATACACAAGCTTTTATTCTATTACTTTTCCTCTCGTTAATCATGCTATAAGGAGGCTGTATGAAAAAATGGAATAAAAAGAAAAAGGCACTCATCACACTGGCTGCCCTCCTAGGTCCCGCTCTTATGTACGGATCCTACCTGGTAGGCTATGAACTAGGAAAAACACTAGCCAATTTGTTCTCATAGAAAGGAAATACACAATGACAACAATTGATCAACAATTTTCAAAACTGACTGAAAATGAACTGGAAGAATGCACGGGAGGGGTTTTCCCTTTTATCTTAATTCCACTTGGACTTTTGGCTTTATCCAGTTGCCAAAGAAAGTAATAGCGGACAATACACCAGACAAGGAGATACTCTATGACACAAACAATTCAAACGCTCGATAACCAATTTACTACACTAACAGATGAAGAGTTGACACACATTGAAGGTGGGGTAGCACCTTTTATCGTCTACGGAGGTTGCATCCTCGGAGGACTTGCTCTCGGCTTCATTTTAGGATAAGGCTTATGAAACGACATTTACACACCATTATTTTCGCCTTCATTATCGGATTAACCATGTTACACGATGCACATCTGATTGCATTTCAACCCAATATTAATTTAGCCATTGCAGCCACAATTTATTTGGCAGTCGATGCTACCCTAAACCAAGTAAAAAATAAAAAGGAAAACTAAATGACAACAGAATTCACACAAAACTTTGTAACCTTGACGGAAGATGAACTGGTCGATGTTAGTGGCGGAGCAGTAGTTTCAGCAGGAGTCTGCGTTGCCCTCGTCGCTCTATCCTATACAATTGGCAAAGATATCAAAAAGAAATTCTTCTAAAAGGAGGCATTTCTATGATTTCTCTGCCCTTTATCACCCTCATCCTTTTGACAGGATACTGCATTCTAGATAAGAAAGACCCCAAACAGGTAGAAGGCTACTTTCCTAAATTTGCCATTGCCTTTATGGTTGCTTTCACTATTTTGAATGAGCTATCGACTTACTCTACACGATTTTACATTAAGGAGGACACCGATGGATACAAGTTTCCATTACACCTGCCTGACTGAGGCAGAACTAGCCACCATTGACGGAGGAGGATCCGTCTTTGATTCGGCCAAGTTTATCGTACAGACCTGGAACATTTTATACAATTCGGGGCGTGATTTCGGTCGTAGCATCGTCAACGGCATCATGCACTAGAAAGGAGCAAGCATGAAACTCGAAGAAACACGTTTTAAAAGCTTATCCGAGCAGGAACTCAGTCAAGTGGATGGAGGATCCGTCTGGCTGGCTGTTGGACTAATCGCCACCCCTCTCATCATGGGGACCTTTGCCGGAGCCTTTGATGAATATGCCCGTAAACGTGGGGCCCACTAAGCAAGGACTAAAGGCCTTGAGGGTTCTTCCTTGCACATCTCTTAAACAGTTCAAAAAATCCCAGCTTTTAAGAAAGCTAGGATTTTTTTCGTGTGAACGAAGCAAGACCTTTTTCTATTCTCCCTCTTCATCATCGAGGAAAGTGATCCCCAATAAATGTCTTCTAGAACTTTCAATGCACTAGGCCATTTTTTGAACCGGTTTTTCATTTACGACAAACACAAATCCGATAGAGCCGACGAATGCCCCAAGCAAGATCCAATAAACTATATCCGTTGAAGTAAACGGACCTTCTAAGAGACCAGCCAATAAAAAGAGATCAATATACAGTCTGGTGTCACGATAAAAGTTCCAATTGAAATGGTAGCTACCTACTGGATGCTGGCGATTGGACACCTGCGGTTGAAAGACCTGAAGAAGAATCAAAATCCCTACAAAAGCAAGATAAGCAAGGCTAACAACCGAAAGCGGATTCTGTGTCATCATAGCTACAGCCACTAAAAGTAAGACCAAGAGCCAGAAATGGAAGTCCAACCAGAACTCACGATGATAATGGAACACTTTCATAAGATCACACCTTTCTATTTATGTTATATTTCTAATCATATTATAGTACGTTTTATTAGGAATGGCAAGTAAATAGATGTGACAAGAACAACTACTACATCTGTTAAAGGACAGGAACATGAAACTGTTGCTGTCCTTTTTGTTTCAGCATCAAACGATTGAGCCTTCTTAGCTGAGGTCGTTATCAATAATAACTTTCAAGGCATTGTTTTCACCAGCATGTTTGAAGATTTCGTATGCCTTCTCTGCTTCTGAAAGTTTGAAGTGGTGGGTCACCAACTTCGTCGCGTCAATCTTACCTGACTTCAAGACATTAAGAAGCATTTCAGTTGTATTGGCATTAACCAAACCAGTGTTGAGCGTGATGTTCTTAATCCAAAGATCATCAAGATTGAAACTAACTGGCTTCCCATGCACTCCGACGTTGGCAATATGACCACCAACAGAAATTATATTTTGGCAGACATCGAAGGTTGCTGGATAGCCCACACATTCCATAGAGATGTCAACACCACGACCATCGGTCACTTCATTGATAAAGGCCTTGATTTCATCAATATCACTTGAACAGATGGTATGGGTAGCTCCAAACTTCTTAGAAGCTTCGAGACGTGATTCTGACAAGTCTACCATGATAATAGTAGCTGGAGAGAAGAATTGTACGGTTAAGAGAGCTGCCAAACCGATCGGCCCTGCACCAACGATACAAACGTTGTCCCCAGGTTTCACATGAGATGGGAGCACCCCAATTTCATAGGAAGTTGGGAGAATATCTGAGAGCATAACCAGGGCTTCATCATCTACAGAAGCTGGCGCATGATAGAGACTGCCGTCTGCGTGAGGGATATGAACATACTCTGCTTGAGTTCCGTTAATTAAGTGACCAAGGATCCATCCCCCATCTTCACAGTGAGATGGCAAGCCACGTTTACAGTAGTAGCAGGTATTACAAGCCGTTACACAAGAAATAATGACCTTATCTCCAACCTTAAAGTTCGTGACCGCATCACCTACTTCTTCGACAATCCCAATTCCTTCGTGACCGAGGATGGTCCCTTCTTTACAGGCTGGAACATCTCCTCCCAAAATATGGAGGTCTGTTCCACAAATGGTCGTTTTTACCAAACGCACAATTGCATCAGTCGGTTTCTTGATGACTGGTTTTGGTTGATCAATCAACTGAAGATTTCCTGCGGATACATATGTTGCTGCTTTCATAAGCGACTCCTTTTTTGTTGGTTTTGTCAAACCATTTTATTACAGTTTTTTACTTTGTGAATATTATAACATATAAAGTAAGCGCTTGCAACATATTTATTAGATTTTTTATAAAAGTATTTTCAAAAAAATAAGCTATCCTATAAAATAAAAAAATCCCCCACTCTTTCGAGTGAGGGATAGCTGATAAACATTATTTATTCAGTAGCGCCTTATTTACGACGTCCTGGACGTTCTTTGTAACCATAGTATGCATCTTCGATGATTTCTTGCATATGGTCTACCATTGGAAGACGTGGGTTAGCCGGTGAACATTGATCTTCGTAAGCAAGGAAGGCCAATTCGCGAGAATGTTTCTTCCATTCTTTTTCATCGATTCCTTGGGCTTTAAAGTTCATTTGGATTCCTACGCGTTCACCAAGTTCGTAAACAGCTTTTGCATAAGCTTCTACTGCTTCTTCTGGTGTAGAGCATGGAAGTCCTAACATACGAGCGATGTCTTGATATTTCTCATCTGCACGGTAGTAATTGTACTTAGGCCATGTCGCTGTCTTAGCTGGACGTGTACCGTTGTAGCGGATGACGTATGGAAGCAAGATTGCATTGGTCCGTCCGTGAATAGTGTGGAATTGCGCACCAATCTTGTGGGCCATTGAGTGAGAAATACCGAGGAAGGCATTGGCGAAGGCCATACCTGCGATAGTTGACGCATTGTGCATCTTTTCGCGTGAATGGAAGTCCGCGTTCTTCACTGAGCTTTCCAAGTTTTCGAAGACAAGTTTGATGGCTTGAAGAGCAAGACCATCAGTATAATCACTTGCCATTTGAGATACATAAGCTTCTGTTGCGTGAGTCAAAACGTCCATACCAGTGTCCGCTGCAACAGATCCTGGAACAGTCAATACCAAGGCAGGGTCTACGATGGCAACAGTTGGAGTCAATGAGTAGTCTGCGATTGGGTATTTACGGTTGTTTGCTTTATCAGAGATAACGGCAAATGGTGTTACTTCAGATCCTGTACCAGATGTTGTTGGGATGGCGATGAATTTGGTCTTCTTACCAAGCAATGGGAACTTGAAGGCACGTTTACGGATATCCATGAATTTTTGAACCAAGTCACGGAAGTCCACTTCTGGTTGTTCGTAGAAGAGCCACATTACTTTAGCCGCATCCATTGGAGATCCTCCACCGAGAGCGACGATGGTATCTGGTTTGAAGGCACGCATGATCTCTGTACCACGCTCAACCGTTGTAATATCTGGATCTGGTTCTACGTCTGCAAAGATTTGGTAAACCACCTTGTTGCGACGAAGGTCAAGCTGTTCGATGATGCGATCAAGGAAACCAAGCTCTACCATAGCGTGGTCTGTAACGATCATGACACGTTCAACGTCACGACATTTTTGTAGGTATTCAATTGAATCACGTTCAAAGTATGTTTTTGAAGGAAGTTTCATCCATTGCATGTTATTTCTCCGACGTCCGACTTTTTTGATATTCAAGAGGTTGATGGCACTAACGTTGTCCCCAACAGAGTTACGTCCGTAAGAACCACACCCAAGTGTCAATGATGGCAAGAAGGCATTGTAAACATCTCCGATACCACCGAAAGTCGAAGGAGAGTTGCAGATCACACGAATGGCTTTGACTGCTTTACCAAATTCTTTGGTCAATTCTTGGTCTGCTGTATGGATAGCAGCTGAGTGGCCAAGACCGTTGAATTCAACCATTTGGCGTGCTTTGTTAATTCCGTCTTCACGGCTTTCAGATTTCAAGACAGCGATGACTGGTGACAATTTTTCACGAGTCAAAGGCTCTTTTTCGCCAACTTCTTTACATTCTGCAGCAAGGATATTGGTTCCTTCTGGTACAGAGAAGCCAGCTTGTTCAGCGATCCATGCTGCTGGTTTCCCAACGATGTCCGCATTCAACTTCGCACCCGCACAGTTTTTGCTGTTAGCTTTTACGCCGAAGCAGAACTCTTCAAGAAGGGCTTTTTCTTTTTTGTTAACAAAGTAAGTATGGTAAGATTTGAATTCTTCAACAAACTCATCGTAGATTTCTTTATCGATGATGACCGCTTGTTCAGATGCACAGACCATTCCATTGTCAAATGACTTAGACATAACGATATCGTGTGCAGCTTGGCGGATGTTGGCTGATTTTTCAACATAAGCTGGAACGTTTCCGGCACCTACCCCAAGAGCTGGCTTCCCACATGAGTAGGCTGCCTTCACCATGGCATTTCCACCAGTTGCAAGGATTGTTGCAACTCCTTCGTGGTTCATAAGGGCGCTGGTTGCTTCCATAGATGGTTGTGTAATCCATTGCACACAGTTTTCAGGTGCTCCTGCTTTGATTGCTGCATCGCGTACGATTTGTGCCGCATGAGCAGATGATTCTTGAGCAGATGGGTGGAAGGCAAAAACGATAGGGTTCCGTGTCTTCAATGAGATCAAGGCTTTAAAGATTGCTGTTGAAGTTGGGTTTGTTGTAGGAGTGATCCCGCAGACTACTCCGACTGGCTCAGCAATAAGGGTCAAACCAGTGACGTCATCTTCTTGAATGACACCAACTGTCTTAGTGTGACGCATGTTATTTACTACGTGCTCACAAGCGAACAAGTTCTTAGTCGCTTTGTCTTCAAAGACCCCACGACCAGTTTCTTCATAAGCATGAAGAGCGAGCTCACCGTGTGCGTCAAGAGCAGCTACAGATGCCTTCGCTACAATGTAGTCCACTTGCTCCTGATCCAATTTGCGCATTTCTTCAAGCGCCACAAGCGCTTTTTGCACCAACTCGTCTACGTGTTTTTCAGCAGCGAGTTTCTTTTCTTCAGGTGAGAGATATTTTTTATCAGCCATTTGATGCTTTCCTCCAATGTTTGAAACCCTTATCCTTTTCCGGAACTTTTTCTTGTTTTCAGAAACTTTCAAGAATGGTGTAAGAAATTTCGATTTGTTAATTTTTTCACAATATAATTGTACTCTATTTTAAGATTTTTGTAAATACTTTCACAACAAATTCACAAAGATTTTTTTAATTTATTTAAAATATCAAGCCGATTCTGCCAATAGCAAGGTATTTACTGCAAAAGTAGTCATTATTTATAAAAATATTTTTAAAATTTCACAAACTAAAATTTTCACAAATTTTATGTAAGCGTTTTCTTTTGCTTGCTAAAACAAGCAATCTTTTTTGTGGAAAAGACTGCTTATTTTGATGACCAATCCTTAAGGCTTAATAGCCCCCTTTTTGGCTTCTTCAACTGCTTTTTTGACAACATTGGCATAAAGCTCTCCGCCAATATCGATAGAACCATCTGTCTCCAGTCCAAAATGGACATTGTCTGTTCCAGCCCAAATAGCTGGATTTTCTAGAGCAGCCTGATACCAGTCTGCTACAAAGACATAGTCGTATTTTTTAGCCAACTCTAGCTCATAATTCCGTGTCTGAACCGTTACACTGCTGTCATCACCTGCTTCTCGTCCATCATAAGGAGTGACAAAGATCAGGCGGTGACCTTTCGGCAACTTTTCAACAAACTGGTCTAGGAGTTCTTTATAATTATCCGATGAGTTGGTTCCCAGAGCGATGATAACGTTTTTTAGCAGGATATGGTTAGAGATATCTGTCTCATAAACTTTCAAGCCCGACTCAAGATTTCGGCTGACAAGGGCATCCACCTGAATATCCGGTAGAACTTTTTTTAGGTAATCAGAAGCTCGAAGGTTGACTGAGTCTCCGATCATCGTCTCCCCATCAGTGACATTATAAGAGGTTGCTGAAGCATTATCGACCTGACTACGTGTAATCTGCATCTTGTTATCTGATTGGCGAAGGCCCTCGGTAATGAGATTCTCATCAAAGGCTCCTACTCGAGGGGCGAAGAGAATAATCCCAAACATGAGCAAGGTCAAAGGAATCGCACTGTAGAAAATCGGACGCGTGATGCTTCGCAGATCCATCTGCAGTCCAAAAATCTTTGGTTGACGGCCAGCCAAGGTAGGCTCAATAATATAAAAACTTAAAGCTGCTAGACTAAAGGAAACGATCGTCGTCAAGAGTGAGGCCCAGCCATTAGTCATCAATTGAGAAAAGATGATGTAAAAAGGCCAATGGAAGAGATAAACTCCATAACTAGTATCTGCGATAAAGGAGATCACAGCTGGTTCTTTTTGGTCTGGTGTTTTTTCATGCAAGACACGAGTTGCTACAATCATGCTTGCTGCAGCCAGAGTCGCCACTAAAAAGCCAAATAAATAGGTCCAAATACTATCGAAAGGAAGAATAAAGGTCAATAGAAGCAAGACCGCAAATGCTCCCCCTAAGACGCTCAAGGCCTTCTTGCTTGTCCAAGATTTTGCTAACTTAGTGAAGTTGGGACTCACGGTGGTAATGCCCGTCACTGTGGCTAGGGCACTTCCCACAAAGAAGGGGAAGATATGGGCCATACTTGAAAAATAAACATTGGACAGATTCTTAGTCAAGAGGGCCCCGATAAAGAAGGTCATAAAGCTCACTAGAAAGAGGCCGACAGAAGAAAGGAATATTAAGCCTCTGAACTGGCCAACCGTTTTCGCTTTTTTAGCCAAAAACCAAGCTAGCAGAGCCCACAAAACATAATAATGAACCTCTAGAGCTAAGCTCCACGTATGGATAAAGAGATGGGGGATAAATTGACTTTCATAACTCCCGCCACTAAGCATCTCATAAAAATTGGTCACAAAACCAAAAACAGCCGCAATTTGTGTCCCAATCCCTGCGATAAAATCTCGACGCACCAAGAAAGTAAAGGGCATGACCAACAAGACCATGAAAACCAAGGGTGGCACAATCCGATAAAAACGACGCTTAAGAAAGCCCTTGAGATCAATTTTTTGATGACGTGCAAACTCATCAATCAGAAGAGCCGTGATCAGAAACCCTGAGAAGGTGAAGAAAATATCGACTCCAATAAATCCTCCAGGGAAAAATTTTTGAAAGAAATGGTAGAGAAGAACGAGAAGTAAACCCGTTATCCGAACCAGCGAAAACCACTTAATGCGCATTTTGATAAATCCCCTGTTTAAATGTTCCTTTGTAGACAACATTTTGCTCTGTTGTCAGGGTCCCCTTGCCTTCTGGTTGACCATTGACAAACTCACCCTCATATTTCCAACCAGCTTTAGATGTAAAAGTTCCCTTGCCGCTGAAAGTTCCATTGACAAAGTTCCCCTTGTAGGTATCCCCGTTTTGGAAGGTTACTGTTCCTTCTCCATTCATTTTGCCTCGCACGACACTTCCATCATAGCGAATAGCCCCATTATCCAAGATCAAAACACCTCGAAGGGGAATGGAGGAAAGAAACACCCACAAAGCAGACAAGACAATGACTGCTAGAGAGAAACGTTCAATATGATGTCTGGTTAGATAAACCTTATAGGTATCGTATAATTCTTGTATCTTTTTCATTAGCTCTTTCACATTATTTTATCTTGATTCTTAAAGAACCGACTGGAAATTATCCATCTTTGCTGATTTCTGTAACACCAGTTGGTCACTCCACTAAGCAGTGAATGTCTATTCCGCTAGGCGATTGATCCACTCTTGACAACCTGCTAGGACGCGGCGATAGGTTTCTTCGAAATCTCCGGTATACCATGGATCTGGTACACTTTCTCCTGCAAAGAGGTGAATCTTATGTTCTGTCCCGGCAGGTGCCATCTGCTTGAGGTCGGCAACATTGCTTTCGTCCATACCCAGGATTAGATCAAAGGTATGAAAATCTTGGTCGCTGATTTGAAGAGAGGTTTTCCTTAGATCATAAGGCACCCCGTGGGTACGGAAGATTTTCTGAGTTCCTTTATGGATAGGATTTCCGTGTTCCCAGCTAGAGGTGGCACGACTTTCGATTTCATACTGGTCTGTCAAATCTTTCATGACAAACTCTGCCATGGGGCTTCGACAAATATTTCCTAAACATACAAATACGATTTTTTTCATGATGGCACCTCCTTTCTATTATATCAAAATGTGACTAAAATATGGCATGATTAAATTATAATTCTCAAGTAGAAAGAAAAAGACTGTCCAGCTTTATTACCGGACTAGTCTTATAGGTATTACCTTGGTTTAGAGGTCTTTTACCTCTAATGAGGGCCATTTCTGGAGCCAATCTTTTTTAGCCATCCGCTCCCGATAAACAGCTAGTCGTTCTGGGTCCTCTCTAAATGAGGGGTCGGTTGCACAATCATTTGTTCCAGCTCTCCCAATCCATAGGGAGTAAAAAGTTCCAACTCCTGATTCGGTGTTAAACGAACTGCAATCGCCGTACACTGCTCAGGGTATTTGGAAATAGCATCGCAAGAACTGGTGTATGGATAAGTCCCCGGACTATGGCCATGCATGTAAACCTGATTTTTCACCTCCCAAGCATACTGGGGATAGGTCTTCTTTAATTCCTGCTCGATCTGGAGAGTCTGCTCATAACTGATCGTAGGATCATAAAAGACCAGGTCCAGATCCGTCGTCACGTCAAACCCTGGTTTTCCAGATAATTGGTTCCAGATGAAATTCCGCACTGCGCCCGCTGCTAACCAGGCATCTGCTAAGTCTAGATCTCGGATAATAGCCAAAACCTCCATCATATCCGGATCCATCTGGATCTGTTCTACTATCGCTTCTTCCGTCAGCATCTTCTTTTAGTCTCCATTGTAGGGATAGCCCAGGTGTTCATAAGCCTTACGGGTCGCCACGCGCCCTGTCCGGGTCCGCATGATAAAGCCTTTTTGAATCAAGTAAGGCTCATACATATCTTCTACAGTCTCCCTCTCTTCAGCAATATTGACCGATAGGGTCCCAAGCCCAACTGGGCCTCCTCCGTACATCTCAATCATAGTGCGCAGGATCTTTTGATCGACATAGTCCAATCCTTCATGGTCCACATCCAGCATAGAGAGGGCCTTGTCAGTAATGGTGTCGTCAATCAAGCCATCGCCCATAATCTGGGCAAAATCACGTACTCGCTTGAGCAAGCGGTTAGCGATTCGAGGGGTCCCTCGGCTACGAAGAGAAAGCTCTTCAGCGGCCTCATGGGTAATCTCCATCTCAAAGATGTCAGCTGTCCGCTCGATAATCTCCGTCAAATCATCCTGCTCGTAGTATTCCATATGACCCGTAATCCCAAAGCGAGCGCGCAAGGGATTGGACAACATACCCGCTCGAGTCGTCGCTCCAATCAAGGTAAAGGGAGGGAGATCCAGATGGACACTCCGGCTAGTCTCTCCGGCTCCAATCATAATGTCGATGTAAAAATCTTCCATGGCGCTGTAGAGCACTTCTTCGACTGACATGGGAAGGCGGTGAATCTCATCGATAAAGAGAACATCCCCCGGCTCTAGGTCGTTGAGGATAGCCACCAAGTCACCAGCCTTTTCAATAACAGGACCTGAAGTCTGCTTGAGATTAACACCCAGCTCATTGGCAATCACAAAGGCCATGGTTGTTTTCCCCAGCCCCGGAGGTCCAAAAAGAAGGACATGATCCAGTGCTTCATCTCGAAGCTTAGCCGCTTCAATAAAGATTTTCAGCTGGTCCTTGACCCTATCTTGACCGATATATTCATGTAAATATTGCGGGCGTAAAGTCCGTTCAACAGCCTCTTCGTCGCCCATGATTTCATTGTCTAAAATTCTACTCATACAGTCTATTATAGCAAAAAATAAGGCCTCCTGTTGATTTAAAATCATATCTCGTTTTATATTACTAGTTAATCATTGTTGGTGTTCGGAACCGAGTTTCTTTTTAAGGAACGTAGTTTTTCGCTTTGCTCAAACTGCATCACTATCTCTAAATTCGGTTGAACTCTCTGAGCTTACCTCATTAATTTTTTTAAAGATCGTAGTCCTCACTAACGTTCGAATTGCGTCAACGTACCTAAACTCGCTGATGCTCGTAAAAAATAAGGATCGTAGTTCTCTCTATCGTTCAAACTGCATCAATGTACCTAAGTTTGTCTGCGTCCCTATCAGGCTTGGTTAGATGAAATAGGTTTAGTAATAATTACATAACGCAGTGGTTGATTGGTATCTTTGTTCGCTCTTATATCTCCAAAGATTACCAACTAATGAGGAAACGAGGTTTCCTATATCCGCAACCTCAAACAACCTCCCAGACTGTTTGACCTATGCGGGGGTGAGACAATTGAAAAGTTTTGGGGAACCTTTTCAACCTGAGCCTAAAAATAAGGACGCGAAGCAATTTTAAAAAATTGTTCTGTCTCACTCCCATAAAAAAAGCCACCGGTTTTGGTGGCTCTTATAGGGAGATTATTATGAAAAAAATTTTAGGAGTTTTATCATTCAAAGTTAGGAGGGCTTTGATGATAATATTAGTATACGACAGGACTCTTAAAGTTTTCTTATAGTATTTTAAATCTTTAAAAACTTTTTTCGACCATAAAGAGGTGTCCTCAAACATGGATGCTACATCCTTGCTCGGGCCACCCCTTTCCTCATTATTTCTTAGCGATGGCATGGTAGCTAGTCTTGCTGGTGAAGACTTGCCCTGCTCTCAGGATGACCTTTTCAGCTTGATCACTGTGAATGGCATCTGGTACGGTTTGGAATTCTAAGGCCAGACCATTGTGCTGAACCATTGGTTTTGCCTTCAAGATAAACAGTATCATCCACAAAGTTAGCTGAATACACCACCAAGGCTGGAGCTTCTGACTTGAAGGTCAAAAAAAGCGTCCAGACGGCTGATGGTAGAAAAAAAGCCTGCATTTTTATGCCCTTCTGGAAGAGCAAAAGGATGATCCAAACCTTCTACCAGGCGGATTTGCGGATCAGAATCCTTAAAGAGATCCTCTAAGAGCATTGCTTGGTAGAGATGCTGAGCGATCGGACTTTCTCTATCCACGGTGTGAAGAGGGACACCATCGGGATGGATAGGGTAGAGCCCTTGATGGTTGATCTGAAAGACATGGTCATTAATCGGCTGGGTGAAGTTTCCAGATAAGTTAAAATAGCTGTGATTGGTCGGATTGACCAAGGTGTCTTGGTCCGTTTCCACCCGGTAGCTGATTTCCAGCTCCCCTGCTTCAGTCAAACTATAGGTCACCCAGATCTTAAGATTTCCAGGGAAACCACCGGTGCCATCTGCACGCTCTGTGTAAAGAGTGATCTCTTGGTCCGTTACAGACTCCACGCTAAACAAGGCGCTGTCCCAGCCAGTCGATCCACTGTGATTGCAGTTGGCTCCATTATTGGCTTCCAAGTGGTAAGTTTGACCATTGAGCTCAAAGCTGGCCCCTGCAATCCGACCAGCAACCGGACCAATGCTAGCTCCATACTTGGGGCTATTGCCGACATAGGCATCAAAATTGTCAAAGCCCAATACAATGTTGGCGAATTGATCCTGTTTGTCTGGTGTCACATACTCTAAGATCGTCGCACCATAAGTCATGACAGACAATTGATACCCCAGGTCATTTTCGAGACGATAAGCTTTTACATCTTGGCCATCTAATTGACCAAATAGATATTTTTGATAATGTTTCACAAGTTGTCTCCTCCAAGATCATTCATTCTAGTGAAAAGGGTGAATCACCACTCCTTGTACAACACGGTTGACCGTTCCTGTTGGTGATGGCGTGTCTGGGCGATTTTGAACCTTGAGCGAAGTCAAGAGAGAAATCAATTGACCATAGATAATGTATGGGAAGGCACGGTAGATATCCAGCGACTCCACAGAAGCTTCCACTAAACTTCACGTACATGCTCAATCCCAGTAGCTTGGTCGGTCAAGAGAACGACCTGACGGGCAATCTGATCTCCAGCCACTTCTCCGACCAAATCTAGATCATACTGGTGTGTATAAGGATCAATGGAGCCAAAGACCAAGACCAGAGTCTGATCATTGATGAGGGATTTCGGTCCATGACGGAAGCCGACAGGACTCTCGTACATGGTCGCAATTTTACCGGCAGTTAACTCTAAAATCTTGAGCTGGGCTTCATGAGCTAGCCCAAAGAAAGGTCCTGCTCCTAGATAGATGACGCGCTCGAAGTCTAGATCTACAACTTCCTTGACATCGCGATCTTTCTCCAAGACCTGCTCTGACAGATGAATCAATTCTTCCACTCGTTTTTCCTTGATTTCTTCCTCACTTGGATCAAAGACCAAGAGGGCTGTCAAGAGCATAGAGGTAAAGCTAGAAGTCATGGCGAAGCCGGCATCATTGGTTTCTTTTGGTTGGAGAAGCAAGAGATTACGCTCATTTCCGTGGGCCTGCTGGGCTAACTTTCCTTCTTCCGCACAGGTAATGGTGATCTGATAAAGTTCATCGACCAAGTCTTGAGCTAACTCAACTGTCGCGACACTTTCAGGTGAGTTGCCACTTCGTGCAAAGGAAACCAAGACAGTCGCTACTTCTTTTTTGAGATAGGTTTTCGGATGCGCTACGATATCGGTCGTCGCAATCGATTGGAAATTCCAATGCCGTTCATCATGTACTTCTTGTAAGTAAGGTACCAAGGTATCCCCAACATAAGCTGAAGTTCCCGCACCTGTCAAGATGACCTTGATGTAGCCATGACGCTTTCCGATGGTCTCTAAAAACTCTTTGATTTCTTTTTCTTTCTCTTGATAAAGACGATAGGTTTCTTTCCAGACTTCCGGTTGTTGGTAGATTTCGCGAGTTGTGATTTCTGCTCCTAGTTCAAGTAATTGTTCTCTTGTATAGTCTAGCATGCTTATCCTCTTTTCTTTTTTAGTGACCGCTTTGCAAGCGGTAAGAGGCTGAGACAATCGTCCCAGCCTCATTCCAAATGGTCAAGCGGTTTTTACGCTACTGCATCTTATTCGTCCTCGTCGTCATCAAAGTTGGATAAAAGATCATTAACCTTCACGACACTTTCACGTGCACGTTCTGGATAGTTCTCTTCTCCACCGACAAGGCTATGGTTAATAAATTCAATCACCATTGGCAAGTTCATCCCTGCGTAGAGGTCAATCGCGCGTCCTTCAAGAATCAGGCGACTAACTGCGTTACAAGGAGTCCCTCCTAAAAGATCTGCGAAGACGATATAGTCATCAAAGTCTGCAACACAGGCTTCAAACTTAGCTGTAAACTCTTCTGGTCCATCCTCTGGCAAGAGGGCCACGGTGTGAATGTTGTCTTGTGGTCCCATAATCATTTCTGTGCTGGCTTTGAGCTCTTCACAAAAGCGACCATGGCTGACCAATACTAGGTGTTTACTCATTATTCTCCCTTACACTCTGTTCTCAGTTGGGAATTATTGTCCCATACCAAGGACAAAATGTCCAAATGCAGAAAGTGCAATCGCAAGAACGATAATGATTCCGATAACTTTCGTTGAGTTCATACCTTTCTTACCAAGCAACCAGAAGATGAATCCTGTAAAGATTGCTGGAAGCAAGCGAGGGAAGATAGTATTCAAGATGTCTTGGAAGTCGATCATCTTTTCACCGATTGGCAACTTATAAGAAATCTCGAAGTTGATCATGGTTGCAACCAAAGCTCCCATCATGAAGACCCCAAGGACTGAAGCTGCTTCAATCAAAGCAGTCAAGGTGCTTTGCATGTTGTTGATCAAGTTTGTTCCTTCTTTATAGGCAAACTCTAACTGTTTCCAACGGAAGATATCGTAAGCAACAGCTACTGCGATCCAAAGGAAGATTCCCCAAGGTTGACCAGCAATCGCCATTGTTGCAGCGATAGATCCCATAATTGCAGGTACCAATGAACCGAAGATGGTATCTCCAAGAGGAGCGAATGGTCCCATCAAACCTGTCTTAATCCCGTTGACCCCATCTTTAGACTGAACGCCATCTTTTTCTTCCATGGCAAGGTCAAACCAGCGATAATAGTATGGAAGAATGGTGAAGTATTGAAGAATTGAGTATGAACTTTCATCATTTCTTTCAATTCAGGAGTGCCATCCCCATACATCTTACGCAATTGCGGAAGAAGCATATAAAGGTAACCAGAAGCTTGCATCCGTTCATAGTTCCAACCTAATTGGAAAGTGAACAAGCTACGTTTGTTAATTTGATTAAAATCCTCTTTTGTGAGTTTATAATTCTTAGAATTCGTCATCTTCAATTTCCCCACTTTCTGATGATGTAGAAGGTGCTGCCACAGCTACTTTTTGGCTGTTTTTGAAATGAGCAACAGCTAAGAAGATACCGACGATCGTGATACCGATCATTGGTAAGCCTTTGAAATCATTGAGAAAGGCAATGTTTTCTGCCACTTCTTTTGGTAAAGTAGCGATGATGCCTGATACCGCACCACCCAAGCTCGAAACATTTGCATAAAGAACGGTTAACATCGCTGTCAAACCAAATCCCATTGCTAAATAGTGAAGGTTACGACGAACTGGAAGGTAACGAAGCAAGATAGCAAATCCAAGACCTGGAAGCATACGTCCTGCAAGTGTCAAACCATCTGCAATCCATTGATATTCTTTTACAACATTTACAACTGCTTCTACAAATTCACCACCAAATGCGAGGGCGAAGAAGACTGGAAGGGCACGAGAGAGAGCCCATGGAATCGCTCCAAGAAGGTAGTTCCGTTCGATTCCTTTGTAGTCAAAGCGTTCGATCGCTGCATCAATACGGTGAGCGAAGAAAGTAGTGGTCATACGACCAAGGATATCGAAGTAGGTCAAAAGAGCTGCTACCGGAACGGCAATAGTAGTGATTGCCAATTCTGGTTTGATCCCTTGAGCAACTGAGAAGGCTGTTGCAAGTACAGCACCTGAAGTTGCGTCAATACGAGAAGCTCCACCGAATGTTCCTACCCCAAGAACAAACAATTGCAAGCTACCACCGATAAACAAACCGGTTGTGAGATCTCCCATAATCAAACCGGTGATGAAACCAGCAAAGACCGGTGAGCCCGCTGATGAAACGATTGTCAGCTCATCACAGATTTGATAAGCTGAGTACAAAGTAAGTAGTAAAATTTGCCACCATTGTATCATGACAATTTCCTCCTAAAATTTTTCTTTTTATTTTATACACTATTTGAGTAACTTCAAGAAGTCTTCGACTGGATCATTTGGAACCATTTGAGCTGTTAGTTTAACACCCTTTTCAGCTAACTTGTGAAAAGCTTCTACGTCCGCATCCACTACGTTGATGGAGCGAGTAATAGAACGAGTCTCATCTGATTGGGACATGTTTCCAACGTTTAAGGTTTCAAGTGGTACACCTGCTTCTACCAAGCGCAAGAAGCGATCTGGTTTACGTGCTACGATGAAGAGACGTTGGCTATCATATTTTCCTGCTAAAATGTTTTCAGCAGCCTTAGCGATTGGCAAAATGCTAAGCTTGACTCCTGGTGGTGTCGCTAGCTTTAAGCCACTTTTTTCAAGATCATTTTGAGCCACCTCATCGTCGATGACCATGATCCGCGAGACATTGAGCTTAGCAGTCCAGAGATTGGCTACCTGCCCGTGGATTAAACGACCGTCAATACGGCATCCTACAATAGTCATAAGTTTTCCCCCTTTACGTCTTTGAATGTAGGTTTTTGAACGAGTTGTAAGGTCTCCTTCCAAGTCCCCTCCGTCTCAAAGACGAGGATTTCATTTTCCCCATCCTTGAGAAAACCATGAGGGACGTAGAGAGAGATGGTTGGACCGACTTCCCAGAAGCGACCGATATGGTGGCCATTGACAAGGACGATCCCTTTTCCAAATCCGGTCATGTCAAGGAAGGTATCCTTAACCTGATCCAGATGAAAAACAAATTGATAGAAAGCTGGTTGATCTGCTTGCCATTCTTTTGAGAAATCCAAGCGATCTAGCTGGGTGAAATCAAGCGCATATTGTTTCCAATTGAGCTTGAAATGAAGATCTAAACAAACTCCAGTTCGGATTCCTTTTCGCTGGGTATCTGCTAAGAGTTTGTGGCCGTAGTTGACCCGACCCATATTTTCAACCAAGAGCTTGAGATTTGTAACCGTTTTCTTTTCTCCGTTTAAAAAAAGATCATGGCCTATTTCTTCTTGGTACTGGGTAGCAAGTAACTGATCGTTCGCATAGATTTGTACCCGGTCACGGGCATCAATCACGCGCAAGCGTTCCTCATCAGCGTCCATCTCTACCTCTGTCTCATAGAGCAGATAGCCCAAAGGGTGTTCTACCTCTTCCATTGACTGGGGATAGAGTGTTTCTGTGACCTGAGCAATCGTTTCTAGGTTGCCAAACAAGCTAGTCTTTTGAGTGACTTCTAAAGTTTGCTCTGGCAGGCACGATTTAACCAAGGGGTCGAACTGTGGATACTCTGGATAATGGGTAGCAAGCATCTCTTTCACTGCAACATACTTAGCAGTAGGATTTCCCTGCTCATCCAATAAAGCATCGTAGTCATAAGAAGTAACCTGAGGTAAATCCATAGTCCCACGGGCGGAGCATCCATTCATAAAGCCAAAGTTTGTGCCTCCATGAAACATATAGAGATTGATGGAGCCTTCTTGTAACACCTCGTGAACAGCTTCTGCAAGCTCCTTGGGATCCCGTTTAATGATGGGTTCTTTCCAGCGGTTAAACCAACCATCCCAAAACTCCATACACATGAGTGGCCACACTTTACCATGCTCTGCGAAGAACTCTTTCATTTGAGAGAAATTGTAGTTAGCTCGTGAGCCAAAATTCCCCGTCACGAAGATATCATCCTCTATCAAGGTTCCTGTACGAAGAGTGGCTCTCCAGGGCCCGTCAGATGTAAAGAGGGGACAGATAATTCCCCGCTCTACCATCAAGTCTCTGATGGCTCGAAGGTAGGCTTTGTCCTCACCATAGGATCCATACTCATTTTCGATTTGCATCATGAGAATCGGTCCACCGTGATCCAATTGGTACCGGGCTACACGTGATAAAAGATGATCGTAATAATGAGCAACAGCTTCAACAAAGGCTGGATCAGATGAGCGAATCCGGAGATGCTCCTCTAGCAACCAGGCTGGTAAGCCACCAAACTCCCACTCTGCACAGATAAAAGGCGAGGGACGTAGAATCACGTAGAGTCCCAACTCTTGAGCGAGCTGGATGAAATGCTCCAAATCCAAGTTCCCCTCAAAGTGGAAGTGGCCTTTTTGAGGCTCATGGGCATTCCAGGGGACATAGGTTTCAACGGTATTAAAACCTAGCGCTTTCAAGTTATATAAGGAATGATACCAATCCTCACGATCAATCCGAAAATAATGAATTGCACCAGATAAAATCTTAAAGGGTTGGCCGTTTAAATAAAAATCTTCACGGATTTCAAATGCCCCCATACTGAGAACCTCCTTCTAAGAAATCCTTTTCAAATATCAATATAATATATTAATAAAAAAATGTCAACCACTTTTAAAAAAATATGTTAAAATAATATTAATAAGGGATATCGAAAGAAGAGGTGAAGCACATGGCAATCCCAAAGTACCAACACATCAAAGATGATTTGAAGCAACAAATTATCTCAGGCAAATTTGAAAACGGAGATAAATTTTACACAGAAGCTGAGTTGATCAAGATTTACAATGTCAGCTCGATCACTGTTGTGCGAGCTTTGAACGATTTGGCTAGCGATGGATACATCGTCCGCCAACAAGGAAAAGGAACCTTCGTTTCTCGCGCTAGAAAACACAAACTGGTTGAATTTTCAGACGTAGAAACCTTCCCCATCCAAAAAGCGACTGTAAAAGTTCTCTCCATCAAGCGTGGTAACACGCTCAATATCCTAGATAAGCTAGGTCTTGCTCCGTCTCAATTCTACTATAAGATTGAGCGCATCCGTCAGATTGGGGATGATATTTATATCTTCCATCAGACTTACGTTCCAGAGCAATACATCAACCCTAACTACCCGAACTTAGACTACTACAGTTCGATCTATGACCGCTTCAAAGAAGATTATCATATTCATATGAATGATGAACACTTTGAAGAAATCAATGACATCGTCTTCCCAACACCAAGCAAAATCGCATCCGTGTTGAATATCGATGAAAATTTCCCAACCGTTCGTCAAGTGAAGACGACCAAGTTGGAAGCAACTGGTCAGATCCTTGAATATAGTGAAACCTACAAACGTGGAGATTACTATAAAATCAAATTTATCTCATGTGATCGTGATCATTGATCTTTCAAAAGGTCTGAGGGCTCCCTCAGACTTTTATGATGCAATTATAACATATAAATATAGCTTTTTAAAGATGGATAGACGAGAATCTATAATTAGTGACAAACTTCCTATAAATAGTTTAATCAGTCAAAATTTATTATGATAAATTCAGGGTCTAGAGCGCCTGATTTAGACAAAGAAAAAGACAAACATTCCCTGATGCTTGTCTTTTTTTGTATGCGATGCAATTAGTCTCCCAAACCGATGCGTTCAAAGATTTCATCCACCCGTTTTGTATAGTAAGTTGGATTGAAGATTTCGTCAATTTCTTCTTGAGTGAGGCGAGAAGTCACTTCTGGATCTGCTTCAAGCAGTGGTTTGAAGTCGACTTGGTTATCCCATGATTGGGCAGTCTTCGGTTGAACAAGGTCGTAGGCTTGCTCACGTGTCATGCCTTTTTCAATCAAAGTCAACATGGCACGTTGGCTGAAAATCAAACCAAATGTAGAGTTCATGTTGCGGATCATGTTTTCTGGGAAGACCGTCAAGTTCTTGACGATATTTCCAAAACGGTTAAGCATGTAGTCAATCAAGATAGTTGTGTCTGGTGCGATGATCCGCTCAGCTGATGAGTGAGAGATATCCCGTTCGTGCCAAAGGGCTACATTTTCATAAGCTGTGACCATGTGACCACGGATCACACGTGCAAGACCTGTCATGTTTTCAGAACCGATAGGGTTCCGTTTGTGAGGCATGGCTGAAGAACCTTTTTGACCTTTGGCAAAGAACTCTTCCACTTCACGTTGTTCAGATTTTTGAAGACCACGGATTTCAGTCGCCATCCGTTCGATTGAAGTTGCGATGCTCGCAAGAACTGCAAAGTACTCAGCGTGAAGGTCACGAGGAAGGACCTGTGTAGAGATTTCTTGAGCACGGATACCCAATTTGTCGCAGACGTATTTTTCAACGAATGGTGGGATGTTAGCAAAGTTACCAACCGCACCAGAGATCTTACCAGCTTCTACGCCAGCAGCCGCATGCTCGAAACGCTCGATGTTCCGTTTCATTTCGCTGTACCAAGTGGCCAATTTCAGACCAAAAGTTGTTGGCTCAGCGTGCACACCGTGGGTACGACCCATCATGATAGTAAACTTGTGCTCCTTAGCCTTGTCAGCGATGATGTTGGTGAAGTTTTCAAGGTCACGACGGATGATGTCGTTGGCTTGTTTGTAGAGGTAACCGTAGGCCGTATCCACCACGTCAGTAGAAGTCAAACCATAGTGGACCCACTTACGCTCTTCACCAAGCGTCTCAGAAACCGCACGCGTAAAAGCCACTACGTCATGGCGAGTCTCCTGCTCAATCTCCAAAATACGGTCGATATCAAAGTCCGCTTTTTCGCGGATCAAAGCCACATCTTCCTTAGGGATTTCTCCCAACTCAGCCCATGCTTCGTCAGCCAAGATTTCCACCTCAAGCCAAGCACGGTATTTATTTTCTTCAGTCCAAATGTTCGCCATTTCTGGGCGGCTATATCTATCAATCATGTTTTCTTTTCCTTTCTTTTGATGTTTCACTTAAGTGAGGCGAACGTCAGCAGCTTCCTTTGGAATCTCATGACTAAATCTTTAGCCTAGAGTCTCAAAATTTCCGTCGCTTACGCTTTCCTCTCGGCATGAAACATCTGTTTAACGACTAAAAGTCGTTTTATTCAAATTCTTCTTTCCCAATCCACACAGATGGGTAGTGATCTAGTGTATTCAAATCCGTATCCAACGGGACATCATAGATGGCTAAATAGTTTTCAGGATATTGAGACGTTAGCTCTTCATACTTAACTTTCACCTTTTCGTGATCGCTACTAGCATACAAAACTTCTACGACTGCTCCAGTCTTGTCCTTCTCAACAAAAGCATTGACAATGAGTTGAATCATAAAAACCTCCTAAATCGAAATGCCCTTCATATTTGCTTCCAGAATAGGCATCTTCACACCTAACTCCTGACCAGTCTGATAGACACTTTGACAACAATAGAAGATGTCCTGTTTATCATTGTGCAAGGTCATGATTTTTCGGGTTAGCTCATTTTTCGCAAACATGACTTTCATGGCCTTACCGGCTATCCAAGCGGGAATTTTGTATGGCAAGAGTTCTGCTTTGTAAAGCTTCAAATTCACGCCACGCGCTTCTACGACTTTCAAAGCCTCTCGAATGGCCTTGATGGCCAATGACAATTCTGAAGAACTATTCATCAAGTTCAAAGCCAATTCTTCTGGGTTTTCCAGATTCCCCGAACGTGCAGCTGTCGAAGTGACACCCGCATTAATCGCCATGTGAATCCAAATCCACTCGACCATATCATGAGGCACTTCCCACTTCAAATCTGCAGAAGTCAGTAAATCCGTCAAATCAGCATAGTTAGAGATCTGTGCTCTTTGCTCACCTTCTAGCATTAAATGGTCGAACAAGACACCATCTAAATGGTCCTCCTGCATATGACCACCCGCTGTCGGAAAAGCCAGAATATAGTCGTAATCTCCTGCCCACTCTTGGACCTCTTTTCGAGTATTCCAGAAATTGCAGAAGAAAACGAGAGTGCCTTTGATATTATTTTTTCGCAAGGTTTCCACAGCTTCTTTGACAAACCCATGACGCACACTCAGAAAAATAAAATCATATTCCGAATCAGCTTCCGCCACATGAACCTCATAGGTGTCGTGTTTGTTCTCACCTTTGGAATGATAACGGCCATCTAGCAGATCAACCAACAACTCCTTGGGAGCAGTGCTTTTCTTACTATCTCTCAGTACGTGTTCCACCTGATGACCTGCTTTTTGAAAAGCATAGGCATAAGTAGTCCCGATCACTCCAAGTCCTAGAATCGCTATTTTCACTTAAAAATCAATCCCTTTCCAGCAGTGGTTGTCTGGCTTCTCTTGTCGATTTTCGCCTGCAACAAGCCTAGTCAACCTTGCAGGGGTAAGACGACGGACCTTATAACTGGGGGCCTGTCTTACTCCCCAAACTCTTCAACCTTATCCGGTTCATCACTAAACAAGGTCACATGTCCCATTTTGCGGTTGTGCTTTGCTTCTAGTTTACCATATAAGTGGAGGTGAGCGCTTGGATTTTCTGTCACATATGTTTCAGCAGCTTCGACGTGTTGTCCGAGGACATTGAGCATGACTGCAGGCGCATGGAGGTGAATAGCAGGAAGTGGTGCTCCGAGAATACCCAGAATATGGGTGTCAAATTGGGAGAAGTCGCAGGCTTCAATGGAGTAGTGGCCAGAATTGTGTGGGCGTGGTGCAATTTCGTTGACGATGATGTCGTCAGCGGTCGCAAACATTTCCACGCAGAGTGTTCCAGATAGGTTCAGTTGTTCTGCAATTCGCACTGCCATTGCTTTGGCTTTTTCAGCTAGACTTTCTGAAATACGAGCAGGTACAATGGTTTTTGAAAGAATGTTGTTGCGATGAATATTTTCCTGAACGGGGAAAATCGTCACATCCTTACCATTTCCTGACACGATGACAGAGATCTCAAGGTCGAAGTTGACAAATTCTTCCAAGACACAGTCTGCAGAATCAGCCAGTGCATAGGCTTCTTCTAAATCTTCCGCTGAACGAATAACCTTTTGTCCATGGCCATCGTAGCCACCGGTCGCAGTTTTGATGACATAGTTTCGACAGGTCAATATCTGCCAAATCCTGGCTTGAAGTCACGACCTTGTAGGGGGCCACAGTGACTTGAGCCTTGTTTGAAAGAAAGTCCTTTTCAAAGATCCGGTTTTGAGAAATGCGTAGCAGGTCAGTTCCTTGTGGAAGTTGTCCATCTGTGATAACGGCATCCAAACCGTCAGCATCGACATTTTCAAATTCATATGTGAGAACATCACAGCGATCTGCCAACTGACGAAGAGCATCCACGTCGTCGTATGGAGCCACGATGATTTCCGCCACACGAGAGGCCGGACAATCCGCTGCTGGATCTAGAGCGATAACCTTGTGCCCCATGTAGATAGCAGAAATGGCCATCATTTGACCCAGCTGACCACCACCGATAATTCCGATTGTTTTAGATGAGCTCATTTGTAGACTCCTCTGCTATTTTTCCTTGCTCTTCTGCGAAATCCGCTAACGCTATTGCAATAGCCTGATCCTCTACTGAAAGGAGACGAAGGGCAAAGAGGGCAGCGTTAGTCGCACCTGCTTCACCGATTGCCATAGTTGCGACTGGCACACCACCTGGCATCTGAACGATGGAATAGAGCGAATCCACACCGCTAAGAGCACGTGATTTGACGGGCACACCAATAACTGGAAGGGTTGTTTTAGCAGCAACCATCCCTGGCAAGTGAGCAGCGCCACCTGCACCCGCGATGATGACCTTAATGCCACGGCTACGTGCTTCTTCGGCATGTTTGAACATGAGGTCCGGTGTACGGTGTGCGGAAACAACTTTCTTTTCGTAAGCGACACCGAAGCGGTCTAGGACTTCAGCGGCTTTTTGCATGGTTGCCCAGTCGGATTTTGAGCCCATGATGATGGAAATTACTGGTTTCATTTCTTCTCCTTTTTTTGATAATCGTCTAATGTAGTGCGGACGTAAGCGACCGCCTAGGGCGTTCCATTACTAAAACTGGAGCCTGAGTCTCCAGTTTTCCGCTCCTAGTAGCAAAGCTACTAGGAGTTCCACTACTGCGACGATTATCCTATACTAGCTCGCTAACGCTCGCAAATTAAGCGACCATTATCTTAGTCTGGCTCACTTTCGCTCGCCTTTTACGACCTACGGTCGCTAATTATTTGTTAGCCTTGCTACCAATGTCCGTACGGTAGAACAAGCCTTCTGTGTTTTGTTTGTCGAGTTGGCTGTAGATGGTGTCTTGGGCTTCTTTGACAGTATCGGCTGTGGTGACCAACATGTAAACACGGCCTCCGTTTGAAAGAAGATCTTGCCCATTTTCAGCGAATTTAGCACCAGCATAGTAAGTGATGATGTCGCCTTCTGTCTTGGCTGGAAGCTTGACACCCTTCTCATAAGCGAGTGGGTAGCCGTTTGAAGCTACAACCACGCCTAGTGTCACACCCTTGTCCGTCCAAGTGATGGCTGGCTCTTTGCCTTCCAAAATGTCAGTGATATTTTGTGCAAAGTCAGATGTCAAACGAGGCAAGATGATTTGCGTTTCAGGATCTCCGAAACGAGCGTTAAACTCGATGACTTTAGGCCCGTCAGCAGTCAAGATAAGCCCCGCGTAAAGGACACCTGTGTATGGACGACCTTCTTTGATCATACCTTCGAGGACTGGCTTGACAATAGTGTCAACCGCTGTGTCAACCACACTCTGTGGCAAGTGAGGAACTGGCGCATAGGCACCCATCCCACCAGTGTTAGGACCTTTGTCGCCATCATAGGCACGTTTGTGGTCCTGAGCCGTTGGCATAATGTAGAACTTATCCCCATTGACAAAAGCAAAGAGAGAGAACTCTTCCCCGTCAAGGAATTCCTCGATGACCACACGTGCACCTGAATCACCGAATTTATTGTCCAAAAGCATCTCGTGAGCAGCTTCGACGGCTTGCTCAACTGTCTCAGCAACGACGACACCTTTCCCAAGGGCCAAACCGTCTGCCTTTACAACGATTGGAGCGCCTTTTTCTTCGATGTAGGCCTTGGCTTCCTCGAAATCTGAAAATGTCCCATAGGCTGCTGTCGGAACGTCGTATTTGACCATGATTTCCTTAGCAAAATCCTTAGACCACTCCAGCTCAGCCGCAACCTTGGTCGGACCAAATGCCTTGAGACCAGCTGCATTGAAATCATCCACGATTCCAGCTGCAAGGGCATCATCTGGGCCGATAAAGGTCCAAGCAATATCGTTCGCTTTTGCGAAGTCAATCAGCTTAGAATGTTCGGAAATTCCAATATTGATCAAATCCAGACCATCTAATTGCATCCCGTCATTACCAGGAGCCACAAAACCTGCTCAACGTTTGTAGACTCCAACAATTTCTTGGCAATCGCATGCTCACGACCGCCAGATCCAACAACCAAAAGTTTCATCTCGAACCTCTTTTGCGAATTATTTTATTAAATTATATCATAATCGTTCGTTTTAATCTAATTATTATAGCGAAAGAAGCTATTTTCCCATAGAATCCAAACTTTTTTCGTAAATGATGAAATTTTGTACTTTTTTTACGAATAGTATAAATGAGCCTCTATTTTTTAGAAAAGGAGTTTTATGCGAACGATAAAAAAACTACTCATTGCTATTTGCGCCCTATGGGCAGGATCTTCTCAAGCTGTCACTGCTGATGACCAACTTAATTATATCTATGCAGAAAAAGGAAGATTGAATATCCATATCGGAACCGTACCTGATCAGTTCCAGTCAATCAGACTTCCAATCTGGTCCGATCAAAAGGGACAGGATGATTTAATCTGGTATCCCGTCCAGAGAGGAGAGCGCGGATTTGACCTTCAGGTTCCCTTGACCAATCACCAAGACCAAGCAGGTCTTTATCATGTTCATGTTTATGGACAAGGCCCGCATGGAGAATTGGTGGGACTTTTCCCATTGACGACCACTGTCGAGAAGAAGGACCTCGCAGCTTCTCAACCCACTATCTCCATTCAGCAAGTTTCCTCACACGAATTTGATGTCAAACTCAAGCTCTTTGAAGATGTCGAGGAAGTGCTTTTCCCAATCTGGTCTGATCAAGATGGTCAAGACGACTTAGTTTGGTATCCTGCTAAAAAGATCGCTCCCGGTCAATACCAACTTCGCTTTCATGCCCAAAACCATAAGGGCAAAGGTCTCTTTCATCTTCATGTCTACCAAAAGAATAAGGGACAAGTCAAAGGCCTCTTACCGACAAGTTTTCAGGTCCAAGAGGAGAAACCACGACCTCTCACCACTCATCCTGATAATTTTTATCCTGTAGGCGAGTGTACTTGGGGGACCAAAGAGCTAGCCCCCTGGGCACAAAACTGGTGGGGAAATGGTGGCATGTGGGCAGCTAGTGCACGCGCTGCTGGCTTCCGGACAGGAAACACCCCAGAGGTAGGAGCCATTGTCTGCTGGGACGACGGTAGCTATGGCCACGTCGGCCTTGTTACAGACGTCGAACACGAGCAAAAGATTCAAATCCAGGAAGCCAACTACAACGGAAATCGGACCATCAACAATTTCCGTGGCTGGTTTGACCCCACGAATGTTGTCTGGGGAACGGTCAGCTATATCTATCCAAATTAAGGAATTCCTAACCAGCAGAAAAGGCACTCATCCATCGATGAGTGCCTTTTTTGATTAATGTCTGAAGTGACGAACACCTGTAAAAATCATGGTCAAGCCATATTTATCCGCAGCTTCGATTGACTCTTGGTCACGGACGGATCCACCCGGTTGGATAATGGCCTTGATACCTGCTTTAGCAATTTCTTCCACGTTATCCGCAAATGGGAAGAAGGCGTCTGAAGCGAGGACCGCGCCGTCAAGACGGTCTTTAGCTTGGTCAATAGCAATGCGAACAGAAGCCACACGATTGGTTTGACCTGGGCCAACACCAATTGTCATGTGGTCATTAGTCACGATGATCCCGTTTGATTTGACATACTTGATGGCTTTCCATGCAAACTCAAGGGCAGTCGCTTCTGTCTCAGTTGGTTGGCGTTTCGTCACCACTTGCCAGTCAGCTGGACTTTCTTTGACCACGTCTTGGTTTTGAACAAGAAGTCCACCTACAACACCAGTGTATTCTGCTTCCACTTCACTGGCATCTTGAGCGTCAAATGGCAATTCAAGGATCCGCAAGTTTTTTTTCTTGGTAGTCAAGATTTCAAGCGCTTCATCTGTATAGCTTGGTGCAATGATGATTTCAAGGAAAACACCGTGCATTTTTTGAGCTGTCGCAGCGTCCACTTCACGGTTGAGGACGACGATTCCACCAAAGATAGAAACTGGATCAGACTCATAAGCGTAGTCCCAAGCAGTCTTGATGTCGTCAGCTTGACCAATCCCACATGGATTCATGTGTTTAAGAGCCACAACGGTTGGACGGTCTTTGAAATCACGGATGATCCGGATTGCCGCATCCGCGTCTCGGATATTGTTAAAGGACAATTCTTTCCCGTTCAGTTGTTTAGCGGATGCAATGGAGTAATCCGTTGGCAAGGCTTTTTGGTAGAAATCTGCGTCTTGTTGAGGGTTTTCACCGTAACGCATTGCTTGCTTAAGATCATAAGTTAAAGTGAGTTTTTCAGGTTTTTCTTCACCCACTTGAGCTGTGAAGTATTCTGCAATCAAGGCATCGTATGAAGCTGTATGACGGAAAACTTTAGCTGCCAAACGTTGGCGAGTTTCGTAAGTCGTTTCGCCGTTTGTTGCCAATTCGTCAAGCACAACAGCATAGTCAGCAGGGTCTACCACAACTGTTACGCTAGCGTGGTTTTTTGCTGCTGAACGAAGCATAGATGGCCCACCAATATCGATGTTCTCTACGGCATCCGCGTAAGTCACGTCTGGTTTGAGGATGGTTTCCTTGAATGGGTAAAGGTTGACTACCACAAGGTCGATCAGTTCGATCTGATTGTCCTTAGCAGCCTCTAGGTGACTATCAAGGTCACGACGAGCAAGAAGACCCCCGTGAATGTTTGGGTGGAGGGTCTTGACACGACCGTCCATCATCTCTGGGAAACCAGTCACATCATCGATAGCAATGGTGTCAACACCGGCATTATCAAGGGCAACTTTAGTACCACCTGTTGAGATGATATCCCAACCAAGTTTTTTAAGTTCTTGGGCAAATTCAACAATGCCCGCTTTGTCTGAAACACTAATTAGTGCACGTTTAGTCATGTTTCTTCCTTTTCTATTTTCTACAAACAATCATTATTTCTTAAAATAAACCTCAATAGAAGGTGAGTAAGACTGGACTCCTTCTATAAAGTGATTTTTCACATCTGGCTGATTCAGGCTTTGATTGACAGGAATCGCTTTCGAGTTATTCCCTCTTGCACCAAGAGCCATTACGGTAGTAGAGTGGAATAATTTTACGAAAAGAGTAATAAAGGGATTAACAAAGTAGCCATCGTTAGATTTTGAAACCACCAAAGTCTGTGCTTCTCGTAAATCAATCATCCCGAACCGCTGACCGAACAGAATGAGATGGTCCTTATAAATAGCTACTCCCGCTCTCTTATCCAAATAAGATGCCGTCATCTCAAGATGATCAAGGCTCCCATTAGTTCTGGATAGAGTTTGAATAGCTCTCTCTTAGCTTGTCGAGCTCTCCTCCATTGGAGAATGAGATAGCCATTTGGGACAGCCGCAAAGACTCCATAGATAAGAAGCAAGACCAGCCCTGCAACCAACATACTTTGAACCTGATTGTCTAATTCTGATATTGAGAAATAGTCCTCTTTTTCAAAATACAGAGAAACCTCTTTGTCCAAATCTTTTGACTGGCTGGTCTCTTGGACGACTTTTTGAATAAGAGGATGAGGCTTGGAACCGTTACGACTCCCTAAGACTCTCTGAGGATGCTCCTCCAAGTGATCAGCATTCTTTATAAGTTCTTTGGTTTCTTTGCTATTGGGATCTGCTTGTAGGATAAAGTAGTTGACCAACTGATCGGATAAGCGATAACCGGCCAAGTAGAGGTTGGTCCCATCTACATCTGTTTGAATCGGTTTAGGATCTAGGTAAGTGATATTAAGATAGCTATTTCCTCGAACAGACATCCAACCTGAATCATGGGTTTTAATATCATCCTCAAAAAAATTGCAGGTAAAGCTATAACTGAGAAAAAGTATGAAAGCTGATAAAAGGAGAACACCAATCTCTGTTTTTCCAAAATACCTTACTTTCATTTTTTACTTCCTTCCTACTCCTAGCTCTTCTAGGACTTCTGGATAGAGCTTATACTCTGTTTCGTGGATGCGAGTTTCGAAAGTATCAAGGGTATCCTCTTCAAGGCGTGGCACACGGACTTGTTTGATGACCTTACCGGTATCCACGCCCGAGTCCACCCAATGAATGGTCACACCAGACTGCTCAACACCTGCATTCCAAGCATCCTCAATACCATGAGCTCCCGGAAATTCTGGAAGGTAAGCCGGGTGAATATTGATAATACGGCCTTCATAAGCCGCTAGCAAGGTTGGAGCGACGATTTTCATATAACCCGCCAAACAGACTAGGTCAATCTCGTGCTCATCCAAGAGCTCGACAATAGCTCCTTCGTAGTCTGCTTTGCTCTCAAATTCCTTGAGTTCAAAAGCATAGGAAGGAACTCCAAGCTTTTCGGCACGCTCGAGCACATAGGCATCCCGGTGATCTGAAAAGACAAATTCTACTGGAAAGTGTTCCGCAATCACCTGAAAGTTTGAGCCGTTGCCAGAGGCAAATACAGCAATCTTCATATTCGATACAAAGGGACGTTTCGGCTAGCCGAACAGTTTCGTAGAAAAATAAGAAATCATTGCTGGGTGCTTGCACACAAAATGATTTCTCTTTTTTCCTAGAAAATGAGTCCCGTGTTCAGTTAGGCTTGCTAACTAAACACTCCTTTCTACAATTTCTCCGTATAAAATGGTGATTTCACCATTATTTAATCACCACACTTGCATCTGTCTTCTTGACAATCCGACCAATTTCATACACAGGTTCGTCAAGAAGTTCTTTGACACGTTCCACATGTTCTGGTTTCACCGCAAGCATGAGACCAATACCCATGTTGAAGATTTCAAACATTTCTTCGTGTTTGATTTGTCCATATTTCAAGGGCTTTGAAAATTGGAAGAACTGGCACTTTGCTTTCATCAATTTCAGCCGCCAAGTCATCTGAGAACATCCGTGGCACATTTTCGATGAAACCACCACCTGTGATGTGGGCAATCCCATTGACCAATTCTTCTTTGATGAGTGGTAGAACAGCCTTAACGTAGATGCGAGTTGGTTCCAAAAGAACGTCTTTCAGTTTCTTGCCTTCCAATTCTGGGAGGACTTCTTCACCTGTATAATCCGCAAAGACCCGACGCACGAGTGAGTAACCATTTGAGTGGATTCCGCTTGAAGCAAGTCCAAGAATCACATCCCCTGCTGCCACTTTTGAACCATCGATGATTTGAGATTTTTCAGCGACACCTACTGCAAAACCAGCCAAGTCATAGTCGTCTTCACCGTACATACCAGGCATTTCAGCAGTTTCCCCACCGATAAGGGCGGCACCGGCTTGCACACAACCTTCGGCTACACCAGCAACCACTTGTTCTAGCTTAGCTGGTTCATTTTTCCCAGTCGCCACATAGTCTAGGAAGTAAAGAGGCTCTGCACCTGCAGCAATGATATCGTTGACACACATAGCCACACAGTCTTGACCGATGGTATCGTGCTTGTCATACTTGATGGCTAACATGAGCTTGGTTCCAACACCGTCAGTTCCTGAGATCAAAACGGGCTCTTTAACACCTGTTTTTGAAAGGTCGAACATGCCACCAAAACCACCAAGAGCTCCCATGACACCTGCACGCTCTGTACGTGCTACGTGTTTTTTGATCCGTTCAACAACTTCATAACCCGCTTCAACATCCACACCAGACTGCGCATAAGCATTTTTATTCGTCATTTTATTCATTCCTTTTCTTTTGCACTGTTCTTAATAGAAAGAAGTGTGTTCTTTCAAACTTTCTACATAGCGTTCTTCGTAGTCATATAAAGGCGTTGGGTATTTCCCATCAAAGTAGGCTACACAAAGACCACCGTTTGGTGCATCGGTATCAATGCCAATAGAATCAATCAAGCCATCAATGGACAAGTAAGTCAAGCTATCCGCACCGATAATCTCACAAGTTTCCTCCACTGTATGATTGGCTGCAATCAGCTCCTCACGGCTCTGAATATCAATTCCATAGAAACATGGATAAGCCAAAGCTGGACTGGCAATTGCCACGTGGACTTCTGTAGCCCCTGCTTCTTTCAACAGTTTCACAATCCGACGAGAGGTCGTTCCACGCACGATAGAGTCATCAATCATGACAACCCGTTTGCCTTTCACGACACCAGATACGGCAGAGAGTTTCATTCGCACTCCTTGTTCTCGCAATTCCTGAGTCGGTTGGATAAAGGTCCGTTGGACATACTGATTCTTGATCAAGCCCATTTCATTTGGCAAACCAGATTCTTCCGCAAAGCCCATGGCAGCACTGAGAGAGGAGTTGGGCACCCCCACTACAATATCTGCTTGGTTCTTAAATTCTCGTGCCAACTGAGCTCCCATCCGCTTGCGAGCCGTATGGACGTTGACCCCTTGGATATTGGAATCAGGACGAGCAAAATAGATATACTCCATGGAACAAATTGCTAGTTGGGTATCATCCGTATAGCGATCATAGGTAATGCCGTTTTCATCGAAGATAACAAGCTCACCCGGATGTACATCTCGGATCCATTCTGCCCCGATAACCTCAAAAGCACAGGTTTCAGAAGAAACAACCAAGGCTCCATTAGCCATTTTCCCGATAGAAAGAGGACGGAAGCCATTTGGATCCAGAGCAGCGATTAGCTTATCTTCAAATAACATCAGATAAGCAAAACCACCTTTGACTGTATTGAGCGCTTCCTTGATTTTCCCCATAAAGGAAGGGTTGTGACTCCGTCGAATCAAGTGAGCCAGAATTTCTGAGTCAGAGGTTGAGCTAAAGATGGCTCCATTTTTTTCTAATTCAGATTTGAGAGATTGGGCATTGGTCAAATTCCCATTATGGGCCAGACCAAACTGCGTATCTTGAAAGCGGAAGAGGAAGGGTTGGATGTTATCCACAGACGCTTCCCCGGCTGTCGCATAGCGAACATGCCCAATAGCAGAAGATCCTGTCAATTTCTCCAGATTTAAAGGATTTCGAAAGACTTCTGAAAGAAGGCCTGTATCCCGATGTCGTCTCAGGGTTCCTTGGTCATTGGCCAGGATTCCTGCTCCTTCTTGTCCCCGGTGTTGGAGACTGTGAAGCCCAAAATAAGTGAGTTTCGCAGCATCTGGATGTCCCCAAATCCCAAAGACTCCACACTCTTCATTAAGAGATTTTACTTCGTATGTCATGTTGTATACCTTTTATTTTCCAGTAAAATATTGAACCGCTGATGCAAAAAGATGCTGGTCTTTATTTCCTGGAATATTTGGAAGAGACCGTCTTCAAAACGTTCTGAGTGACCCATCTTCCCAATGATTTGACCGTTCTTGCTGGTAATCCCTTCGATCGCATGGACAGATCCGTTAGGATTGTATTTAGAATCCATGCTTGGCCTACCTTCGAAGTCAACGTATTGGCTAAAGATTTGACCATTATCACGGAGTTCCTCAAATTCTTCAGCTGTCACGACAAACTTCCCTTCACCGTGTGATACTGGGATGGCATGGATGTCCCCAACTTGCACTCCAGCAAGCCATGGTGAGTTGGTATTGGCAATCCGTGTTTCCACCATCTTAGCCACGTGTTGATTGGCATCATTGTAGAAGAGAGTTGGACTGGTACTGCTTGCATCTTCAAAGTTACCGTATGGAAGAAGACCTGATTTAACAAGGGCTTGGAATCCATTACAGATACCGATGATCAAACCACCACCTTCGATGAAACTATCAATAGCTGCACGCACTTTTTCGTTAAGCAAGATATTGACGATAAATTTAGCAGATCCATCTGGTTCATCCGCAGCCGAGAAGCCACCAGCAAAGAAGATAATGTTAGCTTTTTCGATATTGTCAACCATAGTGTCAACCGACTTGACAATCGCTTCTTCATTCAATGTGACAAATGGTACCAAGTTGACTTTGGCCCCTTCTTTCAAAGGCCTTTGCTGAGTCATATTCTGAGTTGGTTCCTGGGAATACTGGGATGTAAACCACTGGTGTCTCAACTGTTTCTTTAGCTTTAATCACAGCATCTGATGTTACAGCAGGTACTTCTTCCAACTCAGTTGCCTGTTCAAACTCAGTAGGGTAAACTTCTTCCAATTTGCCTTGGAAGGCACTGTCAAGTTTGTGTCCATCAAGCGTTACACCGTTGACAAGCAGTGTAAAGTCTGCAACTGTTTGTCCAATCTTCTCAACACCTGCAATCTCTTCAGGTGAAGTGAAAATGAATCCGCCCAATTGGGCTGTCAAGATTGTGTCAAGGTTAGCTAATTCAACAGTAGCTCCAATATGGTTCCCAAATGTTGCAAGTGCAAGAGCTTCAAGGACACCTCCATATTTGACAGCTGATGCTGCTGTCACTTTGTGGGTTGCTTTAATAGCTTCAAACTGAGCAAAGTTAGACTTGATAAGATCAAAATCAATTTCTTGGGCCAAAGCTTGACCTGGGATGTAATAGATATTTTCACCAGCAGCTTTAAATTCTGGAGAAAGAACCTTACGGCTATCTGCTGTGGTCACACCAAAAGCAACCAAGGTTGGTGGTACTGTTAATTCTTCAAAGGTACCAGACATAGAGTCCTTCCCACCGATAGATGGCAAACCAAGTTGAATCTGAGCTTCAATTGATCCAAGAAGAGCTGCTACTGGTTGACCAAAACGCTCTGCCTGTTTATCCATCCGCTCGAAGTACTCTTGGTAAGAGAAACGAGCCTTAGACCAGTTGGCGCCAGCAGCAACCAAACGGGCAGTTGCTTCGATGACCGCATAAGCAGCACCATGATATGGAGACCATTCGGCTACATAAGGGTTGAAGCCTTGCGCCATGACAGAAGCCGTATGCGTCACGCCATGTTGAACTGGCAATTTCTGAACAGAAGCTTCCGTTGGTGTGATTTGATAGCGACCACCGAGTGGGTGATTAACTGTTGAACGACCAACTGAACTATCAAAGATGGTTTGTAAACCTTTTTGACTGGCATGGTTAAGGTCAGCCAAGACTTCAAGAGTGTCAGCTTCAAGGGTTTCGGCAGATGTTTGACGTTCTTCTGGAAGCTTGACATCCTTGTCAACCACCTTAGCATCTACGACCACACGTACACCATTTGTATCAAGGAAACGACGTTCCAAATCAACGATTGTTTCACCATTCCAGTGCATGACAAGATTTGGCTTCTCCGTCACTGTTGCAACGACAACCGCGTCAATATTTTCTTTGTTACATGCTGCAATGAAGGCGTCAACATCTTCTGGACGAACCACTACAGCCATCCGTTCTTGAGATTCAGAGATAGCAATTTCTGTACCATTCAAACCTTGGTATTTCAATGGCACTTTATCTAGATCAATTTCAAGACCATCTGCCAATTCACCGATCGCTACACAGACACCACCAGCACCAAAGTCATTTGATTTCTTGATCAGTCGAGTCACTTCCCCATTACGGAAAAGACGTTGAATCTTCCGTTCTTCGATAGCATTCCCTTTTTGAACCTCAGCACCAGCCGTTTCAACAGATTCAACCGTTTGAACTTTAGAAGAACCTGTCGCACCACCGACACCGTCACGTCCAGTCTTACCACCGAGCAAGATAATCACATCACCAGCTTCAGGTTTTTCACGGACAACATTTCCCTTGGGAGCTGCACCGACAACGGCACCTAGCTCCATACGCTTAGCAACGAAACCTGGGTGGAAGTACTCACGAACATAAGTTGTTGCAAGACCAATTTGGTTCCCATATGAAGAATAACCGTGAGCGGCTGTCTTAGAAATGACTTGTTGTGGCAATTTACCAGCGCGAGTTTCAGCAATTGGTGTTGTAATATCACCAGCACCTGAGATACGCATGGCTTGGTAAACGTATGAACGCCCTGACAATGGGTCACGAATGGCACCACCGATACAAGTAGCCGCTCCACCAAATGGTTCAATCTCCGTTGGATGGTTGTGGGTTTCGTTCTTGAACATGAGAAGCCATGGCTCTTTCACACCATTGACATCCACTTCAATTTCAACAGAGCAGGCATTGATTTCATCAGACACTTCCATGTCGTCCAAACGACCATTGACACGCTCATAACGACCAAAAATAGTCGCCATATCCATCAAGGTTTGAGGTTTTTCGGTACGTCCCAACTCATCACGCATGGCAATATACTTGTCATAAGTCGCTTGCAATTGTTTTTCAAATTTAGAAGCTGAGAAGTCGATGTTTTTCAACTCAGTCTCGAAAGTTGTGTGACGACAGTGGTCAGACCAGTAAGTATCCAAAACCTTAAGCTCAGTCTCAGTAGGCACACGTCCAATTGACTTGAAATAGTCTTGAATGAAGAGAAGGTCATCCACTTCCATTGCCAATCCTTGCTCTGCCTTATACTGTGCAAAATCTTCTGCCGTATAAGTTTCAAAGAAATCCAAACTTGGAATGGTCTTGTCAGACTCAGAGAAATCCTGTTTCGCAATGCCAACAGTGATGTCTTTGAAACGAGAATCCACTGGGTTCAAGAGGTAGTTTTTGACAGCTTCCAACTCATTCGCATCAATATCCTTGTTAACCAAGTAAAGTTGCGCTGTGTTCACCGTTACATCATTTGAACTACCAAGCAACAACAAAGCTTCCTGTGAAGATGCCGCACGTTGGTCAAATTGACCAGGCAAACTTTCGATAGCAAAGAAAGCATGCTTCTCAAGATCAGCCTTAACCGTAGCTTCATCCAAAACAGTATCGGTCACTTGCTCAGAGAAGATGTGTTTTTCCGCACGCGCAAACAAGTCCTCTGCCAAACCAAAAACATCATAAACCTGAACAATACGAAGATCCTTCAAAGTTTTCAACTGAAGATTATGCTGTAATTCTTTTACTAAAGAGTGAGATTTCACACGAAAATCAGCTTTTTTCTCAACGAAAATACGTTTATCCATTTTAGTTCCCTTATTTATTTCTATTTAAATAGCTAGTGAAGACGAAGAAAATCATTGCTTCAAGCCCTGTAATTTCTCCAACACAACTTGATAAACATCTGTCAAGCTATCGAGATCACGACGGAGTGAAAAGGTCTAGTAGACCTTTTCAGCCTGAGTCCTTTTACTTGAAAGACGAAGGTTTTCCGTTTCAAAAAGATCACTTCAAACCTTGCAATTTTTCTAAAACAACTTTATATACATCCGTTAAACTGCCCAAATCTCTACGGAAAACATCCTTGTCCATATGGTGCCCTTCCGCATCCCAAAGGCGGCAGTTATCTGGTGAAAATTCATCTGCCAAGATAATTTTGCCATCCTTATCAAAACCAAATTCCAATTTGAAGTCAATCAAACGCAGACCAATTTGTGCAAACCAATCTTTCAGCAATTCATTGATCCGACGCGTTTCTTCCTTGATATAGGCAATTTGTTCATCATTGGCAATATCCAAGAACTTGACGTGTTCATCATTGATAAATGGATCGTCCAACTCATCGTTTTTATAGTAAAATTCAACGATTGGAGTTTCCAAATCCAAACCTTCTTCAACGCCAAACCGTTTGGAGAAAGAACCTGCAGTCACATTACGAAGCACAACCTCCAAAGGAATGATGGTCACCTTCTTATTGAGTTGTTCGGTATCAGAAATACGCTTGATAAAGTGCGTCTCCACTCCAGCAGCATTCAATTTTTCAAAAATAAGAGACGAAATCTGATTATTCAGCACACCTTTGCCTTCGATGGTCTCTTTACGAGCCCCATTCAGCATAGTGGCTTGGTCCTTATAAACGGACTTAATCACATGTTCGTCTTCTGTACTATAAATATCTTTAGCTTTTCCCGTATAAATTAATTGATGAGACATTTCTTGTTCGCCTTTCGTATTTTCTCCCTTTCAGTTTATCATACCCTATCTTATTTTTCAAGAAATCCCCGTACTTTGGTTTTAGTTTATAAGAAAAAAATAAGGGAATGAGGCAAAATCACTCTATTCCCTTATTTATATATTCTTTTTAATGGTAAAAACCGAACATTATTTGCTCACTTTTTTATCCACATAGTCTACCATATCTCCAACAGTCACCATGGCATCAATATCCTTGTCTGGAATATCAATATGATAGGTTTCTTCTAAATAAATGATGCATTCCATCAAATCAACTGAATCAATCTCTAGCTCTTTTCGTAAATCCATATCTAAGGTTACTTGAAAATCAGAATCTTTCTGATCTTTGATTAACTCTTCTACTGCTGCAATAATTTCTTTCCGACGACTCATTTCTCTTCCTCCAATTCTGATAATTCAACAACCGATTTACGAATAACATCCGTCTCCAACATGGTACGAATCTGACGAATCGTACTATACACTGCCTTGGCATCACTTGAACCATGGGTTTTTACAACAGGTGCTTGTAAGCCAAACAAGACCGCTCCGCCAACATCTGAATAGTCCAAGGTTTTCTTCAAGCCTCGTAGGTCATTCTTCAACAAAAGGGCTCCTAATTTGGCCTTCAAGCCACCTCCACCGAGAACCGTCTTCAACTGCTTAAAGAGACCCAAAGCAGTTCCTTCCATGGTCTTAAGGACAGCATTTCCTGTGAATCCATCTGTAACGATGACGTCAGCAACTCCATCCATCAAGTCACGCGCTTCCACATTTCCTACAAAGTTGAGAGCAGGATCCGCTGCTAATAATTGATAGGTTTCTTTACGTAGGGGATCTCCCTTACTTTCCTCTGTCCCATTATTCAAAAGGCCGACTCGTGGACGCTTAATTCCACGAACATTTTCTGCATAATAGGCTCCCATAATCGCATATTGGTGCAAATGGGTGGGCGTGTTTTCCGCATTGGCTCCGAGATCCAGCATATCATAACCTTTCCCATCTAGGGTTGGAAGGGTAGACATCAAGCCCGGACGATCGATAACCTTAATCCTCCCAACGATAAAGTAACCAGAAGCCAAGAGAGCACCTGTATTCCCGGCTGATAGCATGGCCTCAGCTTCCCCATTTTTAACTGCATGAGCAGCTAGCACCATGCTGGCTTGTTTTTTCCGACGAATGGCCCGAGTTGGTTCATCATCAGAGTCAATTTTCTCATCTGTATGGACAATGGATACTCGTTCGCTTGCAGTCAGATACTGCTTAATTTTTGCTTCATCTCCATACAAAATCACTTCGATATCCTTAAATTCTTGTATGGCTTGATTAACTCCTTCTACTAGGGCCTGTGGAGCATTGTCTCCACCCATTGCATCAACTGCAATTCGTTTCATATCTTACCTCCAGACTGATCTTTTAAAATCTCTCCCCAGCTTCCCAGGGAATCAATAAATTTCTTAGCTTTTAGATGAATACCTACATACTCATCATAGAGTTGATCCAGACACTGTCGTAATTTGCTTCATCTCTTCATGGATAGAAATGGTCTCTAGCTCACTGAATTCCACTCCCTGAAACCGATCTAATAAATAAAGGGCATTGGGATCCCAGTGGGCCCGTCTCTCATCTCGATCATAATGATCCGGACAAAGAACCCCGCCGAAACGGAAGGAAAAATCAAAAGGGAGACCTACTCGGTGACAGATACAGCACTCATGGACATTTAAGCTCACTCCAAACCGAGATAAAATCTGCATTTCAAAGATATTGGTCAAAATTTCATAATCCAAGCCCCGATCCATCAAGCGCAAGGTCTGCTCTAAAAAAGTAAAGAGGGCCGAATCTGGCTGACGATCCTGCATACTAGCATCAGCTAAGGCCAGAATATAGGTCGCATAAGAGAGACGAAATAAATCTTGATGAATCCCCTGAAAGCTATGAACCTCATGAATATCTTCAATATAGCTGAGTCCATCATTATTGATTTTCAAATACATGTCCGCCAAAGTTAAGGGTTGGATCATTGGATTTAGACGGGAGTTATTCGCATGTTTCACGAAAAACATGAGCTTTCCTGCACGCTCTGTAAAGATTTTTACCAGCTTATCATCTTCTCGGAAATCTCGGTTGTAAAGGACCAAGCCTCGACTCTCAATGCTCTCCAGCATGTTCTTCCATAAACTCCTTCAAACGTCTCATTGCTTCTTGAATCACTTCCATACTCGCTGCATAGGACAAACGTACATAACCTTCGCCATAGGTTCCAAAGGCTGCTCCCGGGATAAAAGCAACGGCTTTTTCATAGGCCAAAGCTTTCAAAAAAGCGAACGAATCTTGATTGTAACCTGGTGGAATCTTTGCAAAGATATAAAAGGCCCCATCAGGTCGGATAATCTCAAAGCCCATGGATGACATCGCATCCATGATATAGTCGCGACGCTTGATGTATTCCTGTTTCATTGGTTCAGCATCATCTTTTCCAGCTGTCAAGGCCTCAATGGCTGCATACTGGTTCATGGTGCCCGCTGCAGTGACCAAATACTGATGGCTCTTGATTAGCTGAGCGGTTAAATGAGAAGGCGCAAAAATGAAGCCCAGTCGCCAACCTGTCATGGCATGAGATTTAGACAAGCCATTGATAAGGATGGCTTGATCTGGTAAGTAAGTCCCTAAGGATACATGAGACTGATCCGTATAGGTCAATTCTGAGTAGACCTCATCACAGACCACAAAGACTTGATATTTTTCAACACTCCAGCCAAAGCCTGCATCTGTTCCTTAGAATAAGTCACTCCTGTCGGATTTGCAGGATAATTGAGAATAACTGCCTTGACCCGATTTCCTTGTTCCTGAAGGGCTTCTTCCAAAGCTTCCGGAGTCAGGATAAATTGATGTGCCCTGGTATCAATCTCGACGACACTAGCCCCCACTAGTTTGATAATGGGTTCATAACCTGGATAGGCTGGTGCTGGCAAAAGGACTACATCTCCAGGCTCCAAGATAGCTGTCAAGGTGGCTGAAAGAGCCTCAGTAGCTCCAATCGTTACTAGAATCTCATCTTCTGCTCGGTAATGAAGATTGTATTTATCCGCTACAAATTGACTAGCCGCTTGACGCAAAGCTAACAAGCCACTCATCCCTGTATAATGGCTCTGATTAGCATCAATGGCAGCCTTAGCAGCTTCTTTGACATGCTCCGGCGTGGTAAAATCTGGCTCCCCTAAAGTCAAACGCAAGACACCTGGAATCTCAGAAATGGCCTGATCAAACTGACGAATCAAGGAAATCTCAATTCGATTTAAATTTTTATTAAAACGCTTTGTTAAATCCATAGCCACCTCCAAAAAAGATCTACTCCCATTATACTATAAATTGAAAGTCATCGCAAAAAAGCAAACGACTCCAAGACAAATGATACAAAATTGACATTTTTCATCAAAAATAGGACCTAGCTTATGCTAAATCCTATCATAAAATCATTATTAACAAGTCTATCTTATTCTTGCCCACGGGTTGCCACATAATTTAACTGATCACCGTGTTTTGCTAAGAAATCCTTCATTTCAGAATCTGGGATCTGACGAAGATAGAGATTAGAACGGATAGTATCATCTTCTTCACGACAAGTTGACAAGACTAAATACTTATCAGACGCTTTAATCTTGATATTTGGATTTTTGGTACGAGCTGACTCATAGATATTTTTAAGTTGGGTAGTAAAATCTTTATCATCCGTAAAACTTGTACGATAGAAAGCAGTGGTTTCAGGAACGATGACTAAGCCCATTGCTTCATAGTAATACTTTCGCTCAGGTGTTTCAATTACAACATAAGGATGTTGATCAAAATACTCTTGTTTGTCGTAGTAGTTCACATCGTTAAACATACGGTGATCTCCTACCTGGCTACCACGAGCATGTCCAAACAACCAAGTCAAACGATCACTAAAGTCCTTCTTGTTGTCCATATCCATAAAGACAGTTCCCAAGAAAGGTTGGTTTCCACCCTCAAAAGTCTTATCTAAGTAGGTTTCATTATCCCCTGTTTGTACAACAGGCTCATCTAACTCAGTTCCAGGAGCATAAACATAGGCAATCACTTCAGGATTGACCGACGTTAATTGAGCAAATCGGTTAGCTAAATAGTCTTTTTCCTCTTGACTTGGCTCATATTTGACCTCTTTGCTACTTGCAGTAGATGATGAGCTAGTGTTCTTCTTATCAGATGTAGTATGCTTTCCAAATGGATTAAAAAGGAAGAAACCACCTACAAGAGCTAGAATAGCAACCAAAGTAAGAATAAGCGCAAGGCCCTTCCCTTTAGAACTAGAATTTTTATCAGTACGATTCATAAAAATAAGATCCCCTATATAACGTTCAATCTAAAAAATAACACCGAGCCCGAAGGCTCAGTGATATTTAATTTAAGAGCTAATTAATAAAATTATTTAACTGCGCTTGTTTTTGGAAGAGCTTTACCAGCTTGTTTTGAACCAGCTTTACCAGCTTCTGCTTTTTTAGCTGCTTCTTCAGCTTTAGCTGCTTCTTCTTGAGATTTCTTAGCTGCTTCTTCTTGAGAAATTCCATGTTCTTTCAAGTAACGTGCGTTAGCTTGTTCTGGAGTTTCGTTCAAGATGTAGTAACGTCCTTCTTTTTTCTTAGCTGTGTTTTGAACAGTTTGGAATTGTTTAACGTATTTGTTACGTACGTTCAAGAATGCAGTGTTGAATGCTGCTTCATAAGCTGCTTTCTTTCTCCGTAAAGGTGTGAACCACCTTCAACAGCGTCAAATTCAGCTTTAGCTGCTACTACTGCAGGATCTTGTGCTGCTTCAGCGCTGATGTCTTCCATATGACCGTTAAGGTATTCTTCAACTGTACGAGCACTTACGAATTCTGATTGGTTTTCGTATGCTTCACGAGAATCAAAAGCGCCTGGAGTGTTAGCTCCACCGTTGATTGAAGGGTTGTCATTTGCGAATGCTGGTGCTGCTGCAGCAAAAACTGCAAGAGCTGCTACTGATGATAATAAAACTTTTTTCATTGTTTTATCTCCTTTTTTTATTTAAAAAATAGTTCGTTACTTCGTAACTATTATTATTTTACTACGATAAGTTTTCTTTGTCAATAAAATCTGACCTATTTTTTTAATTAATTTTAAGGAATTTTATATTTTTTTACAGGTAAGTTAACGATTTGACTGCTAAAATAGAATCCTTTGATTTCGTAAGCGTTTTCCTTGTTTTATTTGACTGCAGAGCTCTTTGGCAAGGTCTTTTTTGGTAAGGTTGGATCTGCTTTTTCCTCAGTTTTTTGAGCTTCTTTTAGGAGCTCTTTACTTGTATCGACTACATTTTTTTCCTTAGTAAACCAGTTGAATAACATAAAAATCCTTTCTATTAGAAAAGAGGCTATTTCCAGCCTCTTTGTTAACTTTTCTTAGCGTTTCCTATCTCAAACAAAGGAGAAAGTGGCCGTTTTTCATGAATTCGGACAATAGCCTCCGCTAGGAGCTTAGCAATGGAGATTTGTTCAATCTTATCAATCAAGCGTTCCTCAGGTAGGAAGATGGTATCCAATACGACCAATTTCTTAATGGCTGATTTCTGAATATTATCTAAGGCTGGGCCAGATAGGACTGGGTGCGTACAACTTGCATAAACTTCAACAGCTCCTGCTTCAGCAAGGGCATCAGCAGCATGACAAATCGTTCCAGCAGTATCAATCATATCATCGATAAGAATACAGGTTTTTCCTTCCACATTCCCGATAATGTTCATGACCTCACTGGTATTCATCTTATCAACACTCCGACGCTTATCAATAATAGCAATTGGAGTCTTGAGAAACTCAGCAAGCTTGCGAGCTCGAGTCACTCCACCATGGTCTGGACTGACAACTACATAATCCGGACCAATCATTCCACGGCGCTCGAAATAATCAGCAATAAGAGGAGCCCCCATCAAGTGATCCACTGGAATATCAAAGAACCCTTGAATCTGAGAAGCATGTAGGTCAATGGTCAAGAGGCGATCAACCCCTGCAATTTCTAGCATATTGGCCACTAATTTAGAAGTAATTGGCTCACGAGCACGAGCCTTTCTATCCTGACGGGCATAACCATAATAAGGCATCACCACATTGATTGATTGAGCACTCGCCCGTTTGAGGGCATCTACCATGATTAATATTTCCATTAGATTATCATTGACAGGCGAACTCGTAGATTGAAGGATATAAACTTCCTTCCCACGAATCGACTCTTCAATGTTAACCTGGATTTCTCCATCTGAGAATTGACGTACGGTTGACTTCCCAAGTGGCAGACCCATCTCTCTAGAGACACGCTCAGCCAAGTCTTGGTTAGACGATAAAGCAAAAAGCATTAAATCCGAAAACGACATGATTTCCTCCACATTTTTAAACCTCATTGTACCAATGTACAAATGTTCTCCTTACCCATTGTAACCCTTTTTAAAGGAATTTTCAATTCAAAATAAGCTTCAAACCTAAAATAAAAAATTTGAAAAAAAACTACTCACCTGAGGCGAGTAGTTAACATATCTTAGTTTGGATAAATATAAGTTACAGTACCTTGTGCAGTAGTTGGGTTAAACCATCCACGGTAATTGCCAATACTTTGGTTACCCGCATAGTTTGCTTCAGAAACTTGGATACTTGTAGTAGATTGAACAGCTGTAACAACTGCTACGTGGCCATAACCACCATCGTTCCAACAAGCGATAGCACCAACCTGAGGTTGACTACCAGTACGGAATCCAGCTGCTGCAGCACTTGCTGCCCACTGACCTCCATTACCCCAGTAGTTCCCAGCCCAAGGTGCAAGAACTTTAGCACCCCAAGTACATTGACCTACTGGATAAGTGTTTCCTGCAGAACTGTATGACGTACGAGCCACAGGTGTAGTTGCCACAGTATTGTTTGTAGCTGGTGTAGCCACCGTCGCCTGTGGTTGACTAGCTTGCGCAGCAGGAGTTTGTGTAGCAGGAGCTTGAGTAGCTGCCTGTACTTGAGCCTGTAAGCTTGTATTTGCAGAGGCAACAGTTGCCTGACGTTCAGCTTCTTGTTTTGCACGATAAGCAGCTTCTGCAGCAGCAGCTTCTGCAGCAGCTTTTTCTGCAGCAGCCTTCTCTGCCAATAAAGCATTCTTTTCATTTTCAGCAGAAGATTTTTCAACTGCTAAGCTCAATTGAGCAGCTTTCAACTCAGCTTCTTTAGTTGACAATGTTTGTGCATCATCATCTAATTGTTGCTTGTTAGCAATAACTGTGTTGATCGCATCATTATTCTCTTTTTGCTTGATATCAATTGCTTCTTTATCACGTTTTTGCTCTTCTAACATTTTATTGTTAGCATTAGCAATTTCGTTCATGGCAGAAACTCGAGAAATCGCTTCAGTAATAGAACCAGAGCTTACAATCGCATTAATGTAGTTTGTTGCTGTTCCGGTAGTCTGAGCACTACGTGCTTGATTTGCAAGAGATTCTTGACGAGCAACAATATTTTTTGAAAGTTCTTCAATTTCAGCAGAAAGACGAGCAGACTCTTCATTTAATCGATCGTTCTCAGCTTGAAGGCTTTCTTGTTGCTTCTTAATTTCAGAAACTTGCGCTTGAATCTGATCAACTTGTGCTTGCGCACTTACTTGTTGAGCATTCAAACTGTCAATTTTACTGTTTGTGCCGCGATCTTATCATCAGTTGAATCAGCAGTTACGTTGATCACTGTAGCAACTTGTGATAATGCTACTGTACTTAATAAAATCGTAGTCAATAATTTTTTCTTCATATGTATAAAAAACTCCTTCATATAAGACACTAACTAGTATAACAAAAAATACTCAAAGAAATATTACGCCTTTGTTACATTTTTATTTCTATTCAAAAATAAAAGAAATAAAAAAGTTAGCTATGAAGCTAACCCTAATTATCCGACGGAGAATGGGGGATTCGAACCCCGCG
>BNJT01000038.1_pt1 | contig 89055 bp, 152 predicted proteins | sample 8540491 | NCBI WGS metagenome assembly BNJT01 (sample SAMD00202455, study PRJDB9452) | human saliva metagenome | host: Homo sapiens | reverse complement strand
TAAGGGGCAAGGCCCTGTTCTCGTAAGAGAACAAATAAACCACCGGCTAAGCCGGTGGTACTGATTATAAAAATGTATTACAGCAATTATAATAATAATATATTAAGAGTTCGTAAGGGGTATATATGGGAGATTGTATAATAAAAAAACAGCCATATTTATTTCTATACTTTTTATCCTTTCATCCTGTAGTAAAGTAGAATCATCAAATATATCAAATAAAGATATCATTTCATACAGTATCGGAGATATAGACATGGACGGTGATGATGAACTTATTGCGATAAATGACGGTGGAGAAAGAAAGAGGCTGCCAAGCGGAGAGCCATATGGCAAATTTATAGAAATATACAGAGATTTTAAATTACTGGACGGCAATGTAGTATTGGGGGAAGAGCCCGATTACAGCTTTGATTTCTCAAATATGAAGCCTTCAAAGGTACAGCTTGGTGATGTGGACGGCGATAAAAAGAGCTGATATAAATATTATAATGTATAAAAAAAGGTAAAGTTTCACAATGCATTGGCAAAAAGACCTTTTTTTCTATAATTTTGATTCACAAAAACTTATACCGCTCTGGCTGGGTTCAAGACTGTCAAAACCTTTTGATGATATTATATTGGCGGATACAGATAATGACGGTATAGCTGAGCTTATAGCGATAGAAGAACTTGAGAATAAAAACAGGATTTTGGCAGTATATAAATGGGAGGGCTTCGGATTTAACCTGTTTATTCAGGGCAGTGAAGAATTTAAAAAAATAAAAATTTGATAATAATAAGGATGGAATAAATGTTATAGCGGACGGAAAGGAAAGAGAGGTGAAAAATAGTAAAAGGAAATTTATTTTTTTGGAATAAAGAGGTAAAAAAACATAAAAAAAGGGGATAAATTTATGAAAAAAACGATTTTTTTATCGGTGATGATAGTTATTTTATTGATCTTTACTTCCCTGCAGATACAGTATCAATATAAAGGTACATAATAACGGAAAGGATAAAGAAAATCAAAGTGTAGATAATGGCAGTCAAAACAGCAATATAACAGTCGAAAATCTTGACTATGAATTGCCAAAGCCAAAGGAATTTTATTCTACAGGAGGCGAGTATACTCCTCTTGAAATAGAGGCAAATATTCCTGATATTAAGATACAGAGCGGTCTTTCAAATATTGAAAAATCTAAGTCAGTTCGGGAATTTGAATGATGTGCAAAAAGAAATGATCGAAAAAAACGGTTTTGTTGTAAATCCTACGGACAGCCAACAGTTGTTTTACATATATGAGGCAAATACATATAATAGAATACCTAGCTTTATAACTACAGATTCCGTTTTACAGCTCTATCATATTTTTTATGATTATACTCTCAGGCAGACGGAGGCTGAAAAGCTTTATATAGAACTTAAAGAGCTGAATAAAAATATGGTGGATATTTTAAATCAAAAATATCAAGATACCAAAAATCAAAAGGATAAAGAACTTGTCGGAAAGACATTGGCATATTTTTGCCCTATGTGAAAAAGCTTTTTGGGAGAAGGCAGCAGTTTGCCGGATGAAATAAAAACACTTGTAGAAGAGGATTATGCAAATGTAAAGGCGGAGAGCAAAACTGTATCTTCAATCACCGGCAGTGATGTTGACTACAGTTTGTTTAAAGTAAGAGGACATTATAGCAGAAGTGATGAATTAAAGGCATATTTTGGCGCTATGAGTGTGTATGGTGTTGTACCATTTGTTTTATCCGACTCAGTAGGCAAAAAGAAATGAAGACGGAGCCTATATGTCAATCATTGCCACCGAGGCTTTGGAGGAGCTGCCAAAGGAAAAAGGAATGGATCTGTGGGAAGATATATATACGATCACAGAGTTCTTTGTGGGAAGTACAAATGATATAAATCCTTTGGAGTTTGGCGCCATAGTTAAAGCTGCTTATGGGGAAATGCCTGAGCCTAAAGATATAGCGGGCGGTATGGATAAGCTTTATGCCGAGCTTGATAAAGTAAGTCAGGCAAAGATAAAGAACAGTTTCATAGATTTGAGTTTTAGATTTATGGGACAAAGATATATACCTGATTCGGAAATTTTAAGCAGACTGTCAAATGAAAAAAGACCTTTCCCGAGCGGACTTGATGTTATGGCTGTATTCGGTTCACAAAGAGCTGAAGAGTTATTGGATTCACTTTATAATCCTTCAAAGGAATGGGATGGTTATAAAGAAGAATACAATAAGGTAAAATCCGAATTTGATGAAAGAAGCATTAAGGATAAGACGGGTAATATATATACTACATGGCTTTACAGTCTTGAGAGTTTAAATCAAAGATTCCCTGAAGGTTATCCGAGTTTTATGAGAAATAAGGCATGGGAGAGCAAATCACTTGCCACAGCACTGGGAAGCTGGGCTGAGCTTAGACATGATACCATATTATACGGTGCACAAAGCAGTGTGGAATGTGGCGGAGAAGAAGAGGAACCTCCAAAAGTTACAGGATATGTGGAGCCGAATCCTGAATTTTATAACAGACTTATATGGCTTACAAAGCAAACTATGGATGGACTGTCACAAAGAAACGGAATAAGTGACAGCATGAAAAATAAATGTGAAAATATAGTTGAATTGCTGGAATTTTTAAAGAAATGCTCTATAAAGGAACTTAAGGGAGAAAGTCTTACATATGAAGAGAATGATACATTAATGACATATGGAGGTACACTTGAGTATTTAAGCAGCAGCATTGCAGAGGCTCAAGACTGGTATCAGGTATCGTCCGATACAGATAAGAATATGGCACAGATAGCGGATATTCATTCTGCAAGTACAAGCGGCGGTATGGAATATCTTGAAGTAGGTGTGGGAAATGCCGCTGAAATATATGTTGTTGTACCTATAGATGGCAAGCTTTATTTGACGAGAGGTGCGGTATTTGATTATTTTGAATTTATAGGTAATGAAAGACTGACGGATGAGGCATGGCAGAATATGGTTAAAAGACCGCCTAAGAGACCTCCGTTTGTAGAAGATTATATGCAAGAGGAGGAGGGAGAGGAGATAATAACTCCTGAAGTTCCTTACAGTTCAGGATGTTAAAAAAATATATATTTTTTTATATTGATTTTAATCATAATGTCCGTATCCGGTATAGCTGTCTGCTCTTATCGAAGCAAAAAAATGAGAGTATAGAACTTACAATTGTAGGTGATATTATGCTTTCAAGAGGGGTGGACAGCTATATAAAAAAGAGAGGGTATGATCATCTATATGAGAATATGAAAGATATTTTCTTAGAGGATGATATTACAATAGTTAACCTTGAATGTCCTATTACCGAATACAGCCGTGGAGCCAATAAGGCGAGTCGCTTTGTGTTTAAAGCCTCAGCCGACAATGCAAAAGCTATGAAAAAAAGCGGGTATAGACCTCTGTGACCTCGCAAATAATCATACAATGGACTATAGATCCGAGGGTTTAAAAAGATACTATGGATGAACTGGTAAGAGCCGGCATCTCATATGTGGGAGCCGCGAAAAATGCCGATGAGGATATGAGTTATATTTTTGAAAAGGACGGTTTTCGGCTGGGGATTTTGGCATACAGCATATTTCCGCCGGAGGGTTTTGTATACAATGCGGATAAAGCCAATATAAATTATCTTTTTAGATTATGACGGAAATAAATCCGATAAAATAAAAAAACTGAACTTAAAAAAATATGAAAGCCGATTTTAAAAATAGTATATTTTCACTGGGGAATTGAATATGAACGATTTGCAAGCAAGATGCAAAAATCTTGCAAGATATGCCATAGATAACGGTGCGGACTTTGTGGTGGGAGCCCACCCTCATGTAATACAGGAGAGTGAGCTTTATAAGGGAAAAATATATTTATTACAGTCTGGGTAATTGCATATTTGATAAGCAGATACCAAAGGGCACTGACGAGGGGCTTATGCTAAGAATTAGCATTGATAAAAAAACAATGTGAATATACAGGAGCAGAAATTTAAAATAAAAAAAGGCCAACCGGAGTTGATGGAATAAGGGGGATGATAATTCTACATATTAAAATTCATTGAAATTTAACATATAAAAGGCTACAATTGTGTTATCATATATTCATAGAGAAGTCTTTTTCTTGTCGGCATTTTTTTATTGGTGCCATTTTATATGGCGAATTTTTTTACAAGAAAAAGAATGGAGGGTAACTATGGAAAGAGTGATTGATGTTGCACGATATATTTGTGATGAATATCAAAAAATGTCAGGGGAAGCAATTGATGAGATGAAGCTGCATAAAGCTGCTTTATTTTTCACAGCGAGAAAGTTTTGCTGTAACAGGAAAGCCGCTTTTTGCTGATGAATTTGAAGGATGGCGCTATGGTCCTGTTTGTGTTGCAGTCAGAAAAAGCTTTTGTCAAGGAGAAATTATCTCTAAGGAAGTAGAAAAAATATCGGATGAAGCAGTATATATTATTTCTAATGTAATAGCACAATACGGAGAACTGGCATCATGGAAACTTAGCAAACTTTCACATGATGAGATTTCATGGAAAAAAATGCACGCAAAGGCTTGAGTGTTTATGAGAATGGAGATAATAAATTATCTTTGGAAGATATTGAAGAGGATGCAAAAAAAGGTTAGACCATATGATCATATATGGGATATGTATCTGGATGAATTCGAAGATTACGAGGATTTATGATGATAGGAAAAAGTTTATAAATCCATTGTTCCATAAAAAAATTCTTATTTAAGAACACATAAACAAACTGTCGTAAATATTTCATTACTTAAAGATCAGTTAGTGGATTTTAAATCTGTATATGAAGAAACATTTTTAGAATGTATCATTAAAGTCGAGGAGTTTCAGAAGAAAATGACCTCTGATGCTTTATAAAAACAGTTTTACATTAAATGCTGAGGGAAGGTTGATTTTTCAACCTTCCTTTTTGTAGTGCAAAAATTTACTCTATCTTAACCTAAAACATGGTAGTATATACGAAAGCTTAAACGTAGGAGAGTAAGATGAAATATTTCGAAAACAAGTACACGAGATTTCAAGAGAGAAAAAAGAATATTATACAGGCATTGGCGACGCTGGCAACAAATGCAAACTTAAAAAGGTTTTTGAAGGTAAAATATATACCGGAAATACCAAAGGTGGCATGTGTGCGGGACTTAATTGCTATTCATGTCCGGGGGCTGTAGGCTCATGCCCTATAGGATCCTTACAGGCGGTAATAGGCAGCAAGAAATTCAGTATTTCATATTATGTTTTTGGAATATTGATTCTTATAGGAGCACTTTTTGGAAGACTGGTATGCGGACTTTTGTGTCCGTTCGGATTTGTGCAGGACCTTTTATATAAGATACCTACACCAAAGTTTAAAGTACCTGATAAGATAGACAGACCGCTCAGATATTTGAAGTTTGCAATACTTTTGGTATTTGTAATACTGCTTCCGATGTTTTTGACTAATCCGTTCGGACTCGGAGCACCTTATTTTTGTAAACTTATTTGTCCGGCAGGAACTCTTGGAGGAGCCCTACCTTTACTTGCGAAAAATGAAGGACTTAGAGCAGCAATCGGATTTCTATTCTTTTGGAAACTCAGTATTTTAATAGTAATAGTAGCATTATCAATATTTACATACAGACCTTTTTGTAGATATATATGTCCGCTTGGAGCGTTCTATTCATTCTTCAATAAAATAGGCTTCTATAAGATGGAGTTTGTTCCTGATAAATGTGTAAATTGCGGATTATGTGAAAAATCATGTAAGATGGATATTAATGTCAGAGCCAATCCAAACTCATTGGAATGTATCAGATGCGGTGCATGTACAGCAGCCTGCAGACATGATGCTTTGGTAATGACATATGCAGGACTCGGAAAGAAAAAGGAAGATAAGCCTGTAGCAGCTAAGACATGCAGTGGAAGTTGCAGAGGATGTGCCCATGTGGAATAGACTTTCTATAAGAGCAAAACTGACTCTGGTTACAGGTGCGGTGCTTTGTACAATATCTTTAGTGTCATATCTTATAAATATAGGAAATGCTTCAACTATATTTATATTGCCGGATAATGCCAATATAACAGAGGTCGCCGGTGAGAATTTTTTTCAAATCGATATGAATGTGGCACAGGAGACATTTAGAATAAATTGTCTTTATATAACAATGTTCTGCTCTGTAGTAGGAACTGCGCTTATGTGGTATGTAAGCGGAAAAGTTTTAAAACCGCTTGATACATTTACAAATACAATAAAGGATCTTGATATAAATAAAATAAACGAAGAAGTATATGTGGTTAAGACCAAGGACGAAGTTGGGGAGCTGCAAAATGCCTTTAACTACATGCTAAAAAATATCAAAGAGTCATATATCAGGCAAAAAAAGTTTTTTTCCGGAAATGCGGCACATGAGTTAAAAAAACTCCGGTTGCGGCTATAAAGACCAACCTGGAAGTTTTAAATATGGACGATGAGCCGGGTATTGAAGATTATAAAGATTTTGTAAGCGTTGTAAACAGACAGGTTGAAATGATGAGTTCCATAGTAAAGGGACTTAGACTTTTAAGCAGTGGTGAAGAACTTAATATTGAGAGAGTGCACCTACATACAATTATAGATGAAATAATAGCAGATTTAGGAAATGCTATAGAAAGTAAAAAAATCAAAAAAATAAATATAAATTTTGATAATAATGAGTTTAGTATATCCGCAGACAAAGTACTTTTTAAAAGCAGGCAATATTTAATCTTATGCACAATGCGATAAGGTATTCAAATAAAGAGGCAAATATTGAAATCAAATTGAAAAAAACAATATATTCAGTATAAAAAAATTACGGTGTTGGAATACCTGAAGATGATTTGGAAAAATATTTGATGCATTTTACTGTGTGGATAAATCCAGATCGAAAAAAATACGGGGGAAGCGGTCTGGGGCTTGCAATAGCAAAAAGAAATAATAGACAAGCATAATTTTGCTATAAGAGCAAACAGTATGAAAAAAATGAATTTGTAGAGCTTTTAATAGATTTTACAGGAGATAAAAAAATATGAAAGAACTTATAAAAAAGTTTGAAAAAGCAGAATAGTTCCTTTTGTAGCTTTTGGGAGTCGGAGCTGTAATGGTAGTAACCGGAGTTATAAGAGATGAGCATTTGGTAGTACTAAAAAAAGCTGTAAATATATGTTTGGAATGTATAGGAATAGGCTAAGGCGAAGGAATGAAAAATATTAAAAGATTGCAGGAGCTACGTTTATAGCTATTTTACTTGGATTAATATTTTTTGTGATCACAGATTTTACAGCAATAGGTTTAAATATTGCTTATAACAGGACAGGAAATGCTGTATTTGAATGGCTGACTTTTCCACAGGAGATGGATAGACTTTATCTTGTTGTTTATCCTTTATCAATTCTGGCATATGCTGCTATATTTTTCAAATGTATAAACAAGGATAAAGTTAGAGCGCAAGTGAACTGGGATATAAAGACCGGAGTGATATGCAGTATATTGGCGGTATTGCCTTTGGAGGCATATCTACAGTGTGGGTAATGTTTTTAAAAACACACAATTGTCAAATATAGGTTTTATAAAGAGTAGTCTGGAGTATTTGAATGCATCATCAGTAAATAAACCGCTCAACTCATTTTATTATAAGTCTGGTGGTGGCAGGAATTCTTGGACCTATTAATGAGGAACTTATTTATAGAGGAGTAACCTTTAATTTCCTTGAAAAAGGGTGAATACCAAATATGCACTTATAGTTTCGTCTTTGTTATTCGGAATAATACATTTATCTTTTGTCCAGTCGGTATATGCAACTATTATGGGATTAATATCAGGTATTGTATATATGAAGACACGCAAAACTCAGATGGTCCATCTTAATACATATAATTATAAATGTGGTAGCGACATACGAGCTTACATCGAATTCTATCTGGGTAGCATTTACAATAATTATGTGTTTACCACTTTTAGTTATGCTTTATAAGCTGTTAAAAACAAAAGAGAGCTATGTATATTAACTTAGACTTAACCAAGGATATATTAGTATATAGATATAGGGATGGTACTGATTTTTGTAATAAAAAAATTATTTTATAGATATTTATGAGTATGAACAGTAATGTTCAGACCATAAAAATATAAATTTAAAAGGAGTTAAAATTATGAAGAAGAATTTGAAAAAAATTATTATTGCAGTAGCGGCTACATCAGTATTGATGGCATGTGGAAACAATGCAAAAAACAAGTGAAACAAAAAGAAGCAGTGGCAGAGAGCGTAGAGGCAGGAGAAGCCGGTATGAGTATTGAGGGCAGGCTCGGACATGCCTACAGATATGCCATATTTACCGGGTGCAGAAAAACGGAAAGATAAAATCAATCTCAGATGATGTTATCCGTATAGAGAGAATATCATATGTGGGTAATGAAGTACAAAGCAGTGACAGTAAGAATGAGCAGGATGTTCCGGAGGAAGTTGATCTTTTGCTTGATAATTCAGGTATAAAATTTGTAGATATATCTACAGGACTTGTAAGTGATGCTCCAAAGGAGGGTGATGAAATCTATGCATGGGTAGCACCTGAGTATATGACAAGTATGCCGCCACAGGTAAATTCATATGTGGTATTAACAAATGTTACAGAGAAGTTCCATATGCCTATGTATACTGACAGTATTGAGGGATTTGAGGAATCAGACGGTAGAATAGACTTAAAGGATACGCTTAATAATGCCAAGTGGAGTTTTGAAAAATAATGTAAAACCGATATTATCCTCAACAGGAGAAGAAGTAGAGTTTTCAGATATTAAAAAGGGTGACAAAGTTCTGATTTGGTCAGAAAACTTTATGATTACAGGCGATACTAAAGAAGCACCGAAGATAAAGGCAACAAGAGTAGTAATATTGAGATAGCAATATTCAATAAATAATAATATATTTATATTGTTTTTCTTAACCTTAGCTTTACCCTAAGTTATGGTATACTACCACAGTATTATAGATAAGGAGTAATTATGAAGAAGAAAATATTGATTTTAGGTATGGCTATTATGATGGTAGCGGAATAAGTGCTTGTAATGCAAGCAGCAAAAACTGCATCAAATGAGACAACAACTACAGAGTCAAAGCAGGCTGATGCCAAGGCTGAAGATTCAAAAAGAAGCTGATTCAAATAAAGAAGATAAGAAGTTTCCGGAGTTTAGTGCAAAAGACTGTTTCAGGTGAAGAAATCAGCAGTGATGTATTCAAAGACAGTAAGCTTACAGTTGTAAATGTATGGGGAAGCTGGTGTGGTCCATGTGTTCAGGAAATTCGGAGTTACAAAAGCTCTATGAAAGCATGAAGGAAAAAGGATGTTAATGTAATCGGTCTGGCACAGGATGCAGGAACAGATTTAGATTCCGTTAAGGAAATTATTGATAAGAACAAAGTAACATATCAGAATATAATACCTGAAGGTGTAACAGAGGATTTTGTAATGAGCCTTATGGCTTTCCCTACAACATTCTTTGTAGATTCCGATAGAAATGTAGTTGGTGTAATACAGGGTGCAAGAAATCTTGAAGCGTTTACATCAGCTGTTGAAAGTGTACTTGCTACACTTAAATAATGCAGGATTTAGATATATAGGATAAAAAGAGGAATGGGCATACTAGTCATTTATAGTATAGCCCATTCCTCTATTTGTTTTTATAACATCGCTGCCGAGTTTTTTTCTGATAGCCGCTATATGCACCTTTATAACTCCCGATGCATCATTTGCATTCATATCTATATTGTGTTCAAGAAGTTCATCGGCAGAAACTAAAGTATCCTTATTTAGGCATAGATATTCAAAAATTGCATACTCTTTTGGAGTAAGAGCAACAGTCTCACCATCCTTTTGAACCTGTTTTTTATTTAGATACAATGTAATATCATGAGATTCAAGCTTAATACAATCACTGCCTGTAGCTGATGAAGTACGCAGTAATGCTCTTATCCTTGCTTCCAACTCCTTAAAATGAAAAGGCTTTTACCATATAGTCATTTGCACCAAGATCAAGCCCCAGTACCTTGTCATTTAAAGTATCTCTGGCCGATAGAATAATAATCTTACAATCAGGATTATCTTCTCTTATAGCTTTTAATACTTCAAGACCGTCAAGTTTTTGGAATATTCAAATCAAGAACTATAAGATCGTATTCAGATTCAAAATATAGGCTCAAAGCTTCTTCACCATCCATTGCAGTGTCAACATAATAGTTCAATTTGCGAAGTCCTTTGCAAGACCATTCAAAATATCCTCTTCATCTTCACATATTAAAAGTCGCATATTCCTCCTAAAAATATTTGTAAGTATAAAAGATACAATGAAATTACACTAATATCAACATCAAAAGAGTGAAGAAACACACAAAAATTTATGAATGAAAAAGAAACATAATATTTATATATAGGATAAAAAAATACATGTGTTTATTTATGAAAAAGGAGTCTAGTGAAAAAATGAATGAAAGTAAAAAAACAAAAATTTTAACGAAGTTAACAAAAATTCTTAAGTAGTCTTAAAGTAATCTTAAAGTTTTTCGTTGAATAAATCATATCCGGATGTATAATAGTATAAAGGCAGAAGTGCTTTTTCATCATAATAAAGAGAACAAAAATGAAAGAATATGAAGGGAAATGATTATTTGATAGATATTCATGCTCATATAGTTTATGGGGTGGATGATGGAGCAAAAACTTTGGAAGAATCTCTGAAATTAATAGATATGGCTGTAGGGCAGGGGATAAAAAGCAATAATTGCAACACCTCATAATATACCGAATCTGACATGTGAAGAGATATTTGAAAAAAAGTAAATATCCTTAATGAAAAAAATCAAAGAAGAGAGTATCGAATGTAATATTTATACAGGACAGGAGATATTTTATTCAAAAGATACCATAGATCTTTTAAAGAAGAAAAAGTATCTTACACTGGCGGACAGCAATTATATTCTGGTGGAGTTTGATCCGGAAGCGACTTTCAATTATATGAAGATGGCAACCAGGGAGATAATTTTTCAGGGATATATTCCGATATTTGCTCATGTTGAACGTTATTTATCTTTAAGAAAGAATAAAAGACTTGAAGAAATAAGAGACATGGGAGCTTTATTTCAAATGAATTATGGCAGTCTGAAAGGTGGAATTTTTAACACAAATGCATGTTGGTGCAAAAAGACAGATAAAGGAAGGAAATATTTCTTTTTATGGCTACAGATATGCATAGAATTGACAGCAGGGAACCTAAAGTTGCGGATGCATTATCATGGATTTCAAACAATGCCTCAAAGTATTTGAAGGCGATAACCTATGAAAATGCAAACGCTATATTGCAGAAATAGAATGGAGTAGATAAATGGGGGAAAGAATGATAAATGAAGAGACAGAAATAGATCTTCTTGAACTTATTTTTGTCTTAAAAGAAAAGTGGTGGATGATTTTATCGGCAGGAGTACTGGGGTTTGTATTGGCGGCGGTTTTCAGTATATTTTTTATTACTCCGCAGTATCAATCCACATCTCAGATGTATGTTTTATCAAAAGAGACTACACTAAACTCTTTGGCAGATCTTCAAATAGGAAGTCAGCTGACAAAAGATTATAAGGTGATGATTCAGAGCAGACCTGTACTTGAGGAAGTTATAGAAAAGCTTGGACTTAATATAAATTACAAGCAACTCAGAACAAAGCTGAAAGTGGATAATCCTTTGGATACAAGAATCCTTTCACTTACAGTAACAGATCCCGATCCTGAAAACGCAAAAGAAATCGTAAATCAAATAGCGGTTTCTTCGTCAAAATATATAGGTGATTTGATGGAGGTGGTACCGCCAAAAAAATCATAGAGCTTGGAATAGCACCGGAAGAAAAATCCGGACCAAGTATAAAAGAAAAATGCCTTGATGGGGGCAATTTTAGGAATATTCCTTATTTCAGGTATCATCATAGCAATAGAACTTTTTAGATGACAGTGTAAAGAGTGAAGAAGATCTTGAAAAAAATCTTAAACTTACTATACTTGCAAGCTTACCGGAATATAAAAAGAGTAAATAACTTGAGAGGAGGAGACATGGAAATATTATTCAATCTGGACGGAACGGAAAAAGGCTTTTTGTATGAAGAGTCTATGCGAATGCTAAGAACCAATCTTCAATTCTCAGGTGCAAATATCAAGGTTGTACTTTTTACGAGCTCAATACAGGCAGAAGGAAAGTCGGAGACAAGCTTTCAGCTGGCAATGAGTCTTGCACAGATAGATAAAAAGATTTTGTATATTGATGCGGATATGAGAAAATCGGTGCTTACCACAAGATACCGGATAAAGGAAAGTGTGGAAGGACTGAGCCAGTTTTTAAGCGGAATGAATACTGAGGACATAATATACACAACAAATATACAAAACCTTGATGTTGTATTTGCAGGGCCGTATGCACCGAATCCCTGCAGAACTTTTGTATGAGTCAAGACTTGATGAATTCATAAAAAGCACAGAGAGAAGTTTATGACTATATCATAATAGATACACCACCACTTACAAATATAGTGGATGCGGCGATTATCGGAAGATGCGTTGACGGTGCGGTGATAGTGGTAAAGAGTTCAACAGTCAGCCAAAGGATGGTAAAGAAAGTAAAAGATCAGCTTGAAAAAGGTGAATTGCAGAATACTTGGAGCAGTATTAAACGGGCTTGAGATGAAAAAGAGCAGCTATCACTATAAATACTACGGAGATTACTATAGTTATAAAAAAATGAGAACACATATAAAGAAAAATAGTTGGACTTTTTGTGTTGCTGATACTCGCAATATTAATTATAGCTATAAATATTTGGCAAAAATAACAAAGATAAAGGCGATAGCTACTACATTAATGCACAATGCAGATGTATATGATACAGGCAATCATTTTGAATTGGAAGGAAAAAACTACAAAAAGAAAAAGTTATGTAAAGGCTATACTTGCACTTGGAATAGACTCAAATGTAGACATGTATTATATACAGGATGCCGGCTCAGGGTGGGCAGGCAGACGGTATAGGACTTATTGCCTGGGATACAAACAGCAATAAATTAAATATGATAATCATACCGAGAGATACTATGACGGATATACCTGTTACAGATGTGAATGGAGATATTATAGGAAAGACCTTACAACATATCACAATGGCATATGCATTTGGAGACGGGAATGAAATAAGCTCAGAGTTTATGAAAGAATCCGTAAGTGAACTTTTCGAAGGATTATATATAGATCAATACTTTGCTATGAATACGGTTGCAATTGAGACAATCAATGATGCAATAGGAGGAGTGGATGTGATAATACCTTATGAAGGTATGGAAACGGCAGATCCTTTATTCATAAAAGGAGCAAAGGTTAATCTAAAGGGGGATTTGGCGGAAAAGTTTTTGAGATATAGAGATACAAATAAGGATTTTTCAGCAATGAAGAGAATAGAGGCACATAAGGTATATCTGGAAGCATATCAAAATAAGCTAAAAAAATTTAAGGAGATTCTCTTATTGAAAAATATATTAAGGGATATCGATCCATATTTTTTTATACAGATATGCAAAAGGATATGATTTTAAAAACTTGGTGCCTGTGCCATGACAGATGATGACTTCAATGAAGACAGAATTTATGTACCGGAGGGCGAAAACAAAAAAACGGATCTGTATGATGAGTTTTATATAGACCATGATAAAGCAATGGATAAAATCATTGAATTGTTTTATACAGAAGAATAAAAATAAGGAAAGGGATAGAGATATGAAGAAAAAAAGGTATAGTAGTGTTGGCATGCATATTGGCAGTTTCAATGGCAGGCGGTGCATTCGGTGCTTCCAGTATACAAGGAGGAAGCGGTTCAAGCTCAGGTAGCCACAGAAGAGGTGGTGGCGGCGGCGGAGGAGGCGGCGGAAGCCACAGAAGAGGCGGCGGCGGAAGTTCAGGCGGAAGCGGCGGCGGAGGCGGCGGCAGTGTTCGCAGAGGAGTATCAGGCTCACATTCAAGTGCCGGTACAAGTACTCAAACCAATAACCAGACAAATACTCAAAGTTCAGCAACAAACACACAGGTAGCATCTACTGCAATTCGTTTTGTAGCCGCACTTGAGAACGGTCATGCCACAACTCCGGTAGCAGGAAGTGAAACCACAGGACTTCCTGAAAAGACAGTCGCAAGCATCAACAGCTTAAATCAAGGTGGAAATATAAATGAAGCAACCACACTAAAAGATTATGCTGAATATAAAGCAATGGATAAGACACTGGCAATACTTACTACAGATGCAAGTGGAAAGATTGCGGATGTGCAGACAAAGGTTACCATATATGTGCCTAATATAGTGGAAGGTAAGGATATAAAAGGTACTTGCCTATGCCAATATTACAGGTACATGGGCACCGGTACAAATACTTGGAATAAATTATCAGGCAAAAACAATAGATGTTTTATTGAACGGTTCATCAACAGTTTGCGTGATTTATAAATAATAAATACTAAATTGAGCAGGTGGGGAAAAAATGCAAGAACAGGACTTTAAACTAAAATACTTACATGGTGCGGCTATAATGCTGGTTATCTATGATATGATTGCGGTAAATTTGTCATATCTTGTAGGGACTATGGCTACGCTTTGATTTACAATTTTCACATATTGAGAGTAAATATATATTGGCGTGGTCAAAAATTTATTCCGATATATACCCTCATAACCTTGATAACATTTATTGCTTTCAAGCTATACAAAAGTATTTGGCAGTTTGCCAGTTATACAGAATTGAAACATGTAATGTATACAAGCATTATAACAGGACTTTTACATACTTTACTTATTACTTTGATGTTTGAAAGAATGCCGATTGCGTATTATTTACTTGGTTTTTTTAATACAGTTTTTGGCAGTTTTAGGGAGTCGCTTTTTCCTACCGTTTTGTGCTTTTACTCCGTTCAGATAGGGAAAATATAAAAAAAGTCACAAAGAGATATGTCAAGAGTGATGATAGTAGGTGCGGGAAATGCAGGAAGATTACTTTTAAGAGATATTAAAAAGGTCGGTAGATTTTAATGACAGCGTAGTCTGCTTCATAGACGATGATAAGTTAAAGTGGGGTAAGACAGTTGACAATATCCCTGTAGTCGGCGGAAGAAACCGAATACTTGATAATGTAGTGCATTACAAAATAGATAAGATCTATGTGGCAATACCGGGAAGTTCTCCTGAGGAACTCAGTAAAAATTTTGAATATCTGTAAGGAATCAGGCTGTGTACTGAAAAATCTTCCGGGAATGTGTCAGCTTGCAAACGGAAAAGTTCAAGTTAAAGACTTAAAAGATGTAAACATAGAGGACTTACTGGGAAGAGCTCCTATAAATGTAGACCTTGATGAGATATTTAATTATTTAAACGGTAAGACAATCCTGGTAACAGGTGGTGGCGGTTCAATAGGAAGTGAACTTTGCAGACAGATTGCCGCACATTCACCTAAGCATCTTATAATATTTGATATTTATGAGAATAATGCATATGAGATCGAGCAGGAACTGTTGATGAACTATCCGGAGCTAAATCTCGATACCATAATAGGATCTGTAAGAGATTTACGAAAGCTTGAACAGGTATTTGCAACATTTAAACCTGATGTAGTATATCATGCGGCGGCACATAAGCATGTTCCGCTTATGGAGGACAGTCCTTGTGAGGCTATCAAAAACAATGTAATGGGAACATATAATACCGCACTTGCGGCATTACATTACGGATGTAAAAGATTTGTACTTATCTCTACAGATAAAGCGGTAAATCCTACAAATGTAATGGGTGCCAGCAAGAGAATGTGTGAAATGATTATCCAGACATTTGCAAGAAAAGTAAAAGGAAAAAAAGAGCAAGTGAGCTTAGACCTATTCAGGTAATGAAGGATAATCTTATCATTGAGATGGAAGAGTATTACAGTGCGGTAGAAAAATCCTACTACAGAGTTTGCGGCTGTTAGATTCGGAAATGTACTTGGAAGCAACGGCTCGGTAATACCTAAGTTTAAAAAGCAAATAGAAGCAGGAGGACCCGTCACAGTTACACATCCTGATATTATCAGATATTTTATGACAATATCGGAGGCTGTTTCATTGGTACTGCAGGCGGGTAACTATGCAAAGGGCAGTGAGATATTTGTCCTTGATATGGGTACACCTATAAAGATAGACACAATGGCAAGAAACCTTATCAGACTGTCAGGACTTCGCCCGGATATTGATATCAAGATAGAATATTCAGGACTTCGCCCGGGTGAGAAGCTCTTTGAAGAGAGACTTATGTCTGAGGAAGGTCTGGAGACTACACCTAATAAGCTGATAAGTATCAGTAAGCCCTTGATTTTAATGAAGATAAGTTTTTAAAACAGCTTAAGTTATTATCCGTATATATGGGAGAGAATAACGGAAATATTCGTGAGCATATAAAAGAGATAGTCACAACATATCATACAGCGCAGGTTGACAGTATAAATAGTGAATTATTTCATAACAAAAAAATGAAATTGCAAACGGATTACATCATGAAGACTTACCACAGGCAGCGAATTGATTTTATCAACTTAAAAAAGCTTACAGGAGCAGTCTTGTAGGCTTTTTCTTTTGTATCAAGTTTATTGTTTATCATAAGTATATATAATTAAAAAGAGAGCGAATATGTTTTAGTACAGATAAAATATATGAAAAATTTGATAAGAGAGTGTGGCTAAGCAGTCCTACCATGCATGGAAAAGAACTTGAATATATGTCAGAAGCCTACAATACAAACTGGATGTCGACAGTTGGAAAAAATATTGACGAAGTTGAAAGTCAGGTTTCAGAATATATAGGAGTTAAACATGCAGTAGCATTATCATCAGGTACTGCGGCTCTTCATATGGCAATGAAGTTGGCAGGGCTAAAGGCATATGGTATGCCAAACCCCGGAGTAGGGGCTTTAAAGGGTAGAAAAGTTTTTTGCTCAGATATGACATTTGCCGCTACTGTAAACCCCGTAGTATATGAAGGTGGAGAGCCTGTATTTATAGATACTGAATACGATACCTGGAATATGGATCCAAAGGCACTTGAGAGAGCATTTGAAATATACCCCGAGGTAAAGATAGTGGTGATGGCACATCTGTATGGAACACCGGGTAAGATGGCAGAACTTATTTCCGTTATAAAGAAGCACAATGCTATTTTGATAGAAGATGCGGCAGAATCAATGGGTGCAAGCTATAGAGGAAAAGAGACAGGAACATTTGGAGATTACAATATTATATCATTTTAACGGAAATAAAAATAATTACCGGAAGCAGCGGAGGTTGCTTACTTACAGATGACGAAGAAGCTGCAAAGAAAGTCCGAAAATGGTCAACTCAGTCCAGAGAAAATGCATCATGGTATCAGCATGAAGAACTCGGATATAACTATCGTATGAGTAATGTGATAGCCGGAGTGGTGAGAGGGCAATTGCCATTTTTAGATGAACATATAGCACAGAAAAAAGCGATATACGAAAGATATAAAGCAGGTCTTAAAGGTTTGCCTGTATCAATGAATCCTTTTGACGAAAATAATTCAGAGCCTAATTTCTGGCTGTCATGTTTACTTGTAGATAGAGATGCAATGTGTAAACAAGTAAGAAGCGAGAATGAAACTTGCTATATCAAAGAAACTAAAAAGAGTTGTCCTACTGAAATATTGGAAGCATTAGCTTTAATAAATGCTGAAGGAAGACCGATATGGAAGCCTATGCATATGCAGCCGATTTACAGGATGAATCCGTTTATCACACATGAAGGAAATGGCAGAGCAAAAACTAACGCATATATATCAGGAAAAGCACAGGACGTAAGCATGGACATATTTGAAAGAGGACTGTGCCTGCCAAGTGATAATAAGATGACTGTAGAAGAGCAGGATAGGATAATTGAGGTAATAAGAGCGTGTTTTGAGTAAGTTTAAAGGAGTTTGTAATGCAATCATTAAAACATAAACCTTATGGTATATATGAAAAAAATACATAAAAAGACCATTAGATTTATTTTGTGGATTAAGTGCAATAATATTTTTCATGGTTATATTTGTTAGTAGCAATACTTGTGAGAGTAAAAGCTTGGTTCACCTGTAATATTTACCCAAGACAGACCGGGAAAAGATGAGAAAATTTTTAAACTATATAAATTCAGGACAATGACTGATGAAAAAGATGCTAACGGTAATCTGCTACCGGATAGTGAAAGGCTTACTAAATTTGGAAGAATTTTAAGAGCGACAAGTTTAGATGAATTACCTGAGGGCATTCAATATAATAAAAAGGTGATATGAGCATTATAGGACCAAGACCATTACTTGTTGAATACTTGGGTAGATACAATGAAGAGCAGATGCATCGACATGATGTGAGGCCGGGACTTACAGGTTATGCACAAGCAAATGGCAGAAACTGTGTTTCATGGGAAGATAAATTTGCAATGGATGTCTGGTACACACAAAATATCAGTTTTTTAGGGGATGTGCGTATTATTATAAATACCATAATGACAGTGCTTAGAAGAGAGGGTATAAGCTCAAAAAAACGTCTTCTACAATGGAGGTTTTTATGGGTACACCGGATGGAGTTAAGTCTGCTTGGAGGGCACCGTATTGAAAAAAACTTGTAATTATCGGAGCCGGAGGTCATGGGAAGGTTATTGCGGATATAGCTTTTAAAAATCAATATACTGATATAGTTTTTTTGGATGATAATAAAAAATATATATGAATGTGCAGGGTTACGGTAAAAGGAACTGTAGAAAAAGCAAAAGATTATATTGATTGGGATTTTATAATTGCAATAGGTGATTCAGATAAAAAGAAAAAGCAATTTTTGAAAAAAATTGAAAAAAACAAATTTTTAATATAGTGTCATTGATTCATCCGAATGCTGTAATAAGTAGAAGAGTAGATATAGGTAAGGGAACTGTAGTTATGGCAGGATGCGTAATAAATTCAGATACAATGATTGGTAAAAGCCTGCATAATAAACTCTTGTGCTTCTGTGGATCATGATGGTAAAATACAGGATTTTTCACATATATCAGTAGGTGCACATTTGGCAGGGAAATGTATTTGTAGGTAAAAAAATACTTGGATCGGAGCAGGTGCAATTGTTCTTAATAATCTAAGTATTTGCAATGATACTATAATAGGAGCCGGGGCTGTAGTGACACATTGTATAGAAAAATAAGGGTGTTTATATAGGTATTCCTGCAAGACCTGTGGAGGATTAGTTTAATGAAAAAAATATGCTTCGTTACTACAGTTTCTATAACTATAAAGTCGTTTTTACTGGATTTCAAAGGATTTCCTTGTAAAGAATAATTATGATGTGACATTTATCTGTAATACGGATGAAAGCCTGTATGAGCTTTGTAATGAACGGGTACATTATATACCTGTAGTTATGAAAAGAGGAGTGGGTTTTGATGGTTTATCCGTGATTTTCAGGCTTACTGAAATTTTTTTAGAGAAAAATAGATTTGATATTATTCAATATTCAACTCCCAATGCCGCGTTATATGCATCTATTGCCGCAAAGAGAGCAGGATGTAAAAAAATCGCTTATATTGTCAATGGGGTATTAGATATATGGGATTTGATGGCGGTATAAAGCGAATGCTATTTAAGGAAATTGAAAAAATTGTTTGCAGAAATTCTACTACTATTGAATGTGAAAGTCATTCAATATATCGATTCAGTATAAATGAGAAATTATATCCAAAAAGAAAAAGCATCTGTTATTTGGAACGGTAGTGCCTGTGGTGTTGATTTAAAACAAATATCTGATAGAAAGAGTTTTGGAGAAATGAGATAAAGGGATGCACTTTGTATTCCTAAAAAAATGCGACGGTATTTGGTTATGTAGGAAGAATAACGAGAGATAAGGGGCTAATGAGCTCTTATCGGCATTTAAAGAGGTTGTAAAAGAAAAAGAAACATACTTGCTAATGATAGGTATGTTTGATGATGCAAATACGATTGATACTGAACTTAAAAAATGGTCAGAAAAGTCAAATAATGTTAAGTTTGTAGATTGGACTGATAAGGTAGAAAAATACTACAGTGCTATGGATGTATTTTGTTCATTAAGTTATAGAGAGGGGTTTGGACTTGTTGTTATAGAGGCTGCAGCTATGGGATTACCGGCAATTGTTACAGATGTTCCGGGACAAATAGATACCGTGGAACCTTATACTGACGGTTGGCTTGTACATGCAAAAAATATTGAGAATGTTGTTGACCGTATAAAACATTGTATTGAAAATCCCGAGGAAGTAGAAATATATGGTATAAATGCAAGGAAAAAGGTAGAAGATAAATACGAGCAAAATAAACTATTTCAAAGATTGACCGAACATAGAGATATTTTTATGTGAGAAGATGATATAGACTGGGTGAGGTTTAAAAATGCCAAAGATTTCTGTAATTATGGGAGTACATAATGGAGAAAAAAACATTGCCAAGAGCAATTGACTCTATACTAAATCAGACTTTTTACAGATTTTGAATTAATTATATGTGATGATTTTTTTCATCTGATTTAACAGTAAAAAGTGGTGGAAGAATATATTAAAAAGATAATAGGGTTGTTTTGATAAAGAATATATCCAACCTTGGTCTGGCAGCCTCTTTAAATAAATGTATAAGCATCTCGAAGGGAGAGTATATTGCCAGGATGGATGATGATGATATATCTCATGCTAAAAAGATTTGAAAAAAACAAAATGAATTTTTTTAGATAAGCATCCTGAATATGCAATTGTAGGAACATGTAGAAATACTTTCGACAAAGATGGAATCTGGAACAATTATGGTAAGGAGGAGAGCTTACAGCAGAAGATATTATAAAGGGAAATATTTTCACCCATCCGACAGTGATGATAAGAAAAACAGGATTTGATTTCTTCAGGTAAGTACACGGTGTCCGAGAGAACAATGAGAGGTCAGGATTTTGACCTTTGGTGCAAAGATGTATGCCTGTGGTTATAAAGGTTATGTTTTGGAAGATATATTGTTTGATTATTATGAGGACAGGAATAGAATCAAAGAAGTAAAGGCAAAATATAGACTAAATAACTATTTTACACATAAGTTATGGCGTAAAAATGGGATTATCTATAAGTATGATTTATATGCCTATAAAGGAGCTTCTAGCCATAATAATACCGCAGAAATTGCTGGTAAAATATAAAAATACGTCATATAAAAATAGAAAGGTACATATATGGGATCAAAAGTTAATGTTGCGGTTACAGGGATATTTTTGGTACAGGTTCTTCGGCAGTTGTGGATTTATTAAAAAGAATATAAAAATGTAAGGATAGCACCATTCAATAATAAATCCTATGAGCATAATGTTTTATACCATCATGGAGGCTTATATGATGTTTGCGCATTATTATCAAGAGGAAATACATTATATACTTCCGATAAGGTAATCAGTACCTTTATAAATGAGATGAAGAGACTGAACGATTATAATTATGTATGGTTCAGCTCATATAAAAATGTTTGGAAATAAATTCATGGATCTGGTTAATGAATTTGTGGATAGTATTTCTGAAAAAAAGAGGATAAGACTACGAATCACATAGTGAAAAACAAGATTTTTCTCCGTAAAGTTGGCAGCGCAGATTGCACTTCGCATAATGAAAAAAATAGAAGGTTTTTCCAATTATGGAGTGAAATATATCTATGATAAAGAGGATGCGTACTGTGCCTTACCCGACGAAGCAAAAATTATATGAAGCTGCAAGAAAGTTCACATCAGGGATATTTTTCATTATTTGACAGGAATCAGGAAAATGAAGTGAAAAATATTTGACCATATAATTTGGCCCGGACAAATAGATGCTTTTAGTGATTGCTTTGATGATAATTTTAAAATGATAATAGTGGATAGAGATCCGAGAGATTTATATATTTTGGATCAGCATATATGGTCAAAGAATAAATTCAGAAAAAGCAAAATTCACTTTCCGAAAGATATAGAAAGCTTTTTCTAATGAATGGAAAAACATTTGTAAATAAATATGACAATCCAAATGCCATGATGGTTCATTTTGAAGATTTAGTATATGATTACGAAAACACTGTAAAAAGAATTGAAGATTTTTTTGGGGTTGGAAAAAGAACAACATTCAATGGCAAAAATATTTTTGAGCCTGAAGACTCAATTGAAAAATACGCAAGTATTTAGAGTTAATACGGAGTGGGAAAAGGAAGCGAAGCGGATTGCCGAATTACTTCCGGATCTATTATATGATTTTCCATACGATAGAAAACCTGAAAGAGAAAAGATGTTTGCAGATGATTCATTAGGGCAAAGTGAAAATATAAGAATAAAGGGATATACTTATGAAAGTATTATTTGTTACTAATCATTTTAGATTCTCAAATGGTGTAGCAACAGTATTGCGTAATCTGATATTAAATTTAGATGAAAATGAATATGATATCTCCTTATTGGCAATATATGAGTTTAATAAGGAGTTTGCTGAACCCATAATGAATAAGATTAAGGTCATTCAGGGATATAATTTTTATTTTTAGAGGATTTGATAAATTGATAAATCTTATACCTCCTAAGATAATGTATAAGAGTTTTATAAAAAGAAAAAAATATGATTTGGAAGTGGCATTTCAATTCGGTATGCCTACCAAAAATTATAGCATTGAGTAAGAACCCTAATAAATTATGCTGGATGCATACATATGATGCAAAAATGCAGCTTAGAGAATACTATAAAAAAATTTCCTCAGGTAATTAATGTGGCAAAGGCAGGAAGAGATAAGATGATAGAGGCAGGATTTGATAAAGAAAAATGCAACTATTGCTACAATATTATTGACGAAACTTTTATTAAAGAGGCATCAAAAGAAAATTGTCCTATTATAAAAACACATAAATATAGTATTGTCACTGTTGCAAGACTGGCACCTGATAAAAGCATTTTTTTGCGTTACTTGTCTTGCATCAAAGAGATTGTTAAAAATAAAAGATGTAGAGTTTTTGGATTGTAGGTGGCGGAAGCGATGAGGAAAAAATGCGCCATTATATAGCAGATAATTCCTTGGAGGAATTTGTCAAAATGGCAGGAAAACAAAATAATCCATATAAATTTATGAAAGCGGCAGATTTATATTTCTGTTGTTCATATAGAGAGGATTCAGCACTTCATGCCAAGAAGCGGCAATTCTTGGAATACCTGTAGTTTCTGTAGAAGTGGACGGTGCAAAAGAACTTATTGAAAGTTCTAATTGTGGAATGGTTATAAAAAAATGAAGACAAAAGTATTTACACTGAACTGATAAAAAGTGTTGGAGAATAAAGGACAAATTGAAAAGTGGAAGGAACAGGCAGAGATTTCAAAGGAAAAATTTTATAAGAAGAGCGAATTAAAAAGGCGGATATAATATTAAAAGGCTGGTATGGGGAATGCTTAAATACTATGGTTATAAGGATTTATATAAATCTCCTTTTAAAGTATCAAAAAAGGGCTTTGTTATTTTGTTATAACACTAATAATTACAATATTGGGATATCACATTATAGGATACTTAAATAACGGTGATGTCTCATATACTACAGTACAAGTGTGTACAATGATTGCTGTTGTATTGATGGCATTTCAGTATATAACATTTGCAAAAATATTCAGGAAGTTTTGTTTCAAATTATGCTATTTTTAATAGCATTTATGGTATTCATTTTTGGACTGTTTTTTTGTATTTAGTTTAGGTGGGAAATATAATTTCTTCTACTTAAAAACGCTATGAAAATAATTACAGTTTTAAAAAAACAATACAATATGAGTTCAGTGGTGTCGGAGCATTTTTATTGCGGAGCATGGGTTAGAAGAATCAAACCGTTTGAATTCAATAAAATGAATATGATACCTAAAAAAATATAATTTTTTTAAAACTGCAAATTTTTTTCATGTTAATTACAGGCTTAATAGCTTTTTATTACTTGTGTTAAAAAGTATTGGCATTTGCTACAGGATATTATGAAGGAGTACGGCAATTCGATGCTCGTGTACCATCAATTATAGGATTAATTGAATATTTTTTTGTTCCATTTTGCTATATTGACATTAATATATTCCGAGTCGTGTAAAAAAAGATAAGATTATTAGTACAATTGTGATTATATGGTCATTAATTACTGCTATACTTGGAGATAGAACCAGTGGATTAGCAGGAATACTAACAGTCATGATAATTAATTTTTAGATTTAAAAGGTAATGAAAAGAAAAAGGCAAAAGAAATATTTGATGAGTATTATAATTGTTTTTTAGTGGCATTTCTGATTAACTTTATTAAAAGCATTTAGAGAGGGGAATGCTTTTTCATCATCAGGTGCTTTGGGTATCTTTTCAGATGTACTCGGCGAGCTGGGAAGTAGTTTTTCCATTAATACTGATTATGCGTATTTGTCCACAAAACCATAATTTTTATATGGAAGTTCATATTTATATTCAGTTTTATCAGGATTTATACCATCAAGTCTTGATCCAACAGGGATAATTAGAATGTGGAATGCAAAGGCTATTGAACCTTTAAATTGGATTACTACAGAATATGATTATACATATGGAACAGGTTATTCTTTATGTGCCGAGGGCATATGCTAATTTTGGATATTGGGGGTTTTTTTCTTTATTTATTATTGGAATAATTGTTATAAAAGCTACTAGCTACATCAGAAAAAACTTTTTTTCAAGGTACACTTCAATGGTTTTAATGTTTGAGTTTTTACGCTTCCTAGAAGAAACTTTTATTATGTGATTAATCATCCATTTTATTGTATCGTAATTGTAACTATGATTATATTGATTTTCACACGGAAATATGTCAAAAAAACAATAATTTATATGAATAAAAGCTTGTGTAATTAAACAGGGGTTGCTTAATGAAAGAAAAAAATCAAGAACATATAATTCTATTACAAACAGCATTTGGGGGTATGTTATCTGCAATTATAAATATAGTATTGAATTTTGCAGTAAAATTTTTTTATTGTACATGCTTTGGGAGAGGAAATAAACGGATTACATAATCTTTTTCAAAATACAATAAATGTAATGGCACTTATGGAAGCAGGCGTAAGTTCGGCAATGATAATTCACCTTTATGCACCTATAAAAAAATAAAGATATAGAGAATATAAAAAAACTTATATCATTTTACAGAAATATCTATTTTGGAATAGCAATAGCTTTTCTTACAGTAGGTATGATTGTAAATATTTGTTTTTAAGCAATATCGTATCAACAACAATTGATATGAAAGCTGTACATATTTATTTTTTTGTTTTTTTCATTATCCTTTTTGCCAATTACTTAATATATTACAAAAGAAGTATATTGTATGCGGAACAAAACAATAGAATAAGTATAATGTCAACTACGATAAGCCAAGTAATTTTTAGAGGAATGGCTATTATATCTGCAGTTTTGACACATGAATATCTATATTTTTTTAATATTTATCATATGTGAAAAAGATATGCAGTAATGTGATTTGCAATATTTATGTAGACAGGCATCATCCATATTTAAAAACTCAAAGGTATAAAACTTGAAAAAGAAAGAAAGGAAGCCATTTTTAAAAACGATAAAACCCCTTTTTGTAAATCAGACATCATTGACAGTTCAAAATTCTGCCAACAGTATCTTAATAAGTATGCTTTTTGGGTAATATATCTATTGTGAGGATATTATGGTAATTATCAACTTGTAATAAGCACTGTACAGCTTTTATTCAGTCAAATGGGAGGTGCATTTACAACAAGTTTCGGCAATCTGGCTACAGAAAATAATAAAGATAGGATGTATAGGGGCGTATAGGGAAGACATGCTTTATTATGAACTCAATAGCCTTTTATATGTTGTGCAGGATTTATTGCTTGCATTCAGGATTTTATAAATTTATATTTGGTATGAAATTTGTACTAAATTTTTGAGAGTGTTTTGATTCTGGCATTCAGTATGTTGATTTACTTATTAAATATACCGATTATATCAGTTCAAAACGCAATGGGACTTCATAGATATGATGCCAAGGTAATGATTGTACAAACTATATCAGCTGTTATATGTGGATATGGAGCAGGAAGAGTTTGGGGAATGGAGGGATTTTGCTTGGACTTATAATTCCAACCGTTATTTTTACGCTTATTAATAAGGGGAATTGTTATAAGTAAGGTGGCATTTGAAATAAAGGACATAAATATTTAAAAAGATATTGGAAGGGATTTGTTAAGTGGAATAACCATTATTGTAGCAGTCAGCATTATATGTAATCATATAGTTTTTACAACTCCGGTATCTGCAATATTTTTAAAAGGTATTATTTCGCTTGCTGTATCAGGTTTTATTTATAATATTGTTTTTCATTTAAAAGTCCTTATTTTAATGAAACAGTATTGATGTTAAAAATATAATAATTAAGAAGAGAACATGAGGGAGAGTAATATGAAACGAGTAATAACTTATGGAACATTTGACTTACTACATTATGGACATATAAATTTGTTAAAAAGAGCAAAGGCATTAGGGGGATTATTTGATTGTTTGCCTGTCTACAAATGAGTTTAATTGGAATGAAAAGCATAAAACAACTTATTTTTCATATGAACAAAGAAAGGCTTTGTTGGAGTCAATCAGATATGTTGATCTTGTAATACGGAGGAAAGCTGGGAACAAAAGAAGACAGATATACATGAATACCGTATAGATACATTTTGTTATAGGTGATGATTGGGAAGGCAAGTTTGATTTCCTTAAAAGAAGAGGGTTGTGAGGTCGTGTATTTATCAAGGACAAAAGAAATAAGTACCACACAAATAAAAAATGATTTAAAAGAAAGACGAATCAGCTAAAGAAGTTGTGTACAATAAATAGGAAAGTTTATGAAAAAGAAAAGTATAGAACTAGGAAATAGAGCTGTTTTTCATCACCGGCTCATCAGGTTTTATCGGTAGCAACCTGGTTATTGAACTGTTAAGAACTCAATCTTCAATTCATATCATAGGCATTGACAATATGAATAACTATTATGATGTATCTATAAAAAGAATGGCGATTAAAGCAGATAGAAAAAGTAGCCTTAGAACATACAGATTCAAAATGGACATTTATAAAGGGGAATATAGCTGATAAAGAACTTATTACCGGAATATTTGATGAATATAAGCCTTCGGTAGTTGTAAATCTGGCTGCACAGGCAGGAGTTCGCTATTCTATTACAAATCCGGATGCATATATAGAGAGTAATATTATTGGTTTTTACAATATTTTAGAGGCATGTCGCCACTCATATGATAATGGTGAAAGCGGAGTGGAACATCTGGTGTATGCTTCATCTTCATCAGTATACGGATCAAATAAAAAAGTTCCTTATTCAATAGATGATAAAGTAGACAATCCGGTTTCACTTTATGCTGCTACAAAGAAGTCAAATGAATTATTGGCACATTCATATAGTAAGCTATATAATATACCGTCAACAGGACTTAGATTCTTTACTGTGTACGGACCGGCAGGAAGACCTGATATGGCATACTTTGGATTTACTGATAAATTGCTTGCGGATAAGACAATAGAGATATTTAATTTTGGTAACTGCAAAAGAGATTTTACATATGTAGATGACATAGTAGAAGGTGTAAAGAGGGTTATACAGACTGCACCTGAAAGGAAAAAAATGGAGAAGACGGTTTACCTATACCTCCTTATTCAGTTTACAATATTGGAAATAATCAACCGGAAAATCTACTTGATTTTGTAGATATATTACAGCAAGAGTTGGTTAGCGCAGGAGTATTACCAGTTGATTATGATTTTGAAAGTCATAAAAAGCTTGTTGAGATGCAACCGGGAGATGTACCGATTACATTTGCGGATACAAGTGCTTTAGAGAAAGACTTTGGATTTAAGCCACATACAAGTTTAAGAGATGGACTTAGAAAGTTTGCACATTGGTATAAAGATTTTTTTATAAAAATATAATCCTAGGAGGGGCATATGAAAATAGCAATAGCAGGTACAGGATATGTGGGGTTGTCAATCGCCACTTTATTGGCACAGAATAATGAAGTGGTGGCAGTGGATATTATTCCTGAAAAGGTGGAGAAGATAAATAAAAGAATAAGCCCAATTCAGGATGAGTACATTGAGAAGTATTTTAAAGAAAAAGAGCTTAATCTGCTTGCCACTTTAGACACGAAGTTTGCTTACAGTGATGCTGATTTTGTTGTGGTGGCGGCACCGACAAACTACGATACTCAGAAGAATTTTTTGACACATCGGCAATAGAGGATGTGGTCACAGAGGTTATAAAGTATAACCCTGATGCCATTATAATTATAAAATCTACGATTCCTGTAGGTTATACGGAAAGCATCAGAAGTAAATTCCACTGTGACAATATTATTTTCTCTCCGGAGTTTTTGAGAGAGTCAAAGGCACTTTATGACAATCTTTATCCTTCAAGAATCATTGTAGGTACAGATACTATGAATGCAAGGCTTATGAAGGCGGCAGATAAATTTGCAAATCTTTTAAAAGAGGGTGCACTCAAAGATGATATAGAAATATTGATTATGGGTGTTGCAGAGGCGGAGGCTGTGAAGCTTTTTGCAAATACATATCTTGCACTTAGAGTATCTTATTTTAATGAGCTTGATACTTATGCAGAGATGAAAGAACTTAATACCAAGGAAATTATAAGAGGTGTTTGTCTGGATCCTAGAGTCGGAGAGCATTATAATAATCCGTCTTTTGGATATGGTGGTTATTGTCTGCCAAAGGACACCAAGCAGCTCTTGGCAAATTATGAAGATGTGCCACAAAATATGATTTCCGCTATAGTAGAATCCAATAAGACAAGAAAGGACTTTATCGCTGATAAGGTATTACAGAAGGCAGGGATATTATAACTATGGTGAAGGAAGTGCATATGATCCGACTATGGAAAAAAAGAGGTTGTTATAGGTGTATACAGACTTACAATGAAAGTCAAATTCAGACAATTTCAGACAATCTTCTATTCAAGGAGTTATAAAGAGAATCAAAGCAAAGGGAGCAAAGGTTGTAATATATGAGCCTACTCTTGATGATAATACGACATTCTTTGGAAGCAGAGTTATAAATGATATCGATACTTTTTAAAGGAAAAATAGTGATGCAATAATTGCCAACAGATATGATGCTTGCTTAGAAGATGTGAAGGAAAAGGTATATACAAGAGATTTGTTTGGAAGAGATTAGTATTTATTCATATAAAAAAACATTTTACCTCAATGTATAGCATAATGCTATACAAATGATTACAAACGTGATATTATAAGTATATGAGGAGGTGTTGCTATGGCACAGGTTAGTTTTAGAGTTGATGATGAAATAAAAAAGAAGGCAGAAAGAACTTTTAATGATATAGGTATCAGTATGTCTACAGCAATTAATATTTATTTAAAAAGCTGTAGTACGTGAAAATCGCATACCGTTTGAGTTATCTGCAGATCCTTTTTTTATTCAGACATGTCAAGGCTTAGAGAGTCTATTAGACAGGTGAGAGATGGTGAAAAGAAATTAACTGAGCATGAAATTATAGAGGTATAATTTATGCAAAAGGTGTGGAGTGAAGAGGCTTGGGAAGATTATCTATACTGGCAATCACAGGATAAGAAAACTCTAAAGAAAATAAATCAGTTAATAAAGGATATTGAAAGAAATGGATACAACTGTAGCGGGAAGCCGGAACCTTTAAAAGGCGGACTTATCAGGATATTGGAGCGTAAGAATTGATAATAAAAATAGAATTGTATTTTTGTATAAGAAAAAATTACTTGGAGATTTGGCAGTGTGGCTCTCATTACAGAGATAAATAAGGTTCTTTGTCAAATGTTGGGGGTGGGTTGATTTTTCAATCCACTCTTTTTATGATTTTTCATGGTTTTATATTACTAATATAAGGGATGTGCTATATAAATAGTGATCTGATATTTTTGCACAACAAATAAACCTCGTCCCCAGTTCTTTTTAAGTCATTGCCATTAAAATTCTATTCCTAAAGTATTTAAAGTTTCGTACACCATAAGATATTCTTTTTAAGTACTTTTATCTTATTATTAAAAGCCTTCTGTTGGGTCAATTTGAGATATGTCTGTATTTAAGACCATTTAAGATATACGAATAGTTGTTTCTGAATGCTGTTATTGCTGCTTTAAATTCTTTAATGCCAGAACTTTCTACCTTAAGTAGCCATTCTCTTAGTAATTAAGCTCTTACTACGTTTGTAATACTTCCTAAGGGAGCAGCCATGTTCTTTTTGAATTCTCTTTCTAACGTTTTCAAGAGCCCAGTATACTTGCCTTATGAAGTGATATCTATCAATAACAATCTTAGCATTAGGAAAATATACCTTAGCCATATCTATGAACGTTTTATTCATATCACAAGAGAAATATTTAACTTTCATGCGTCTAGACTTATCAAGTGATTTAAAATATTCAACCAGACAAGTACTTTTTCTTGAATACAAGACATTTAAAAACTTTATGTTTTATAGGATCAACAATTATAGATTGATATTTTTCAATACCTACATTACCTTTAAACTCATCTATTGAAATAGATTCACCTATTTTGGAAGATGAATTATTAAGTGTAGAAAGAACCTTATAAACTGTATGAGAAGAAACATTAGCTCGGATAGATACTTGCTTAATATTAAGTGTATCAAAAGAATGAACCGGCAATAAACTTAGTTAACCTTTTGGTTCTATGTAGATACTTAGCAATAAAATCATAAGATTCATAAAAATGCTTGCCGCATTCGGAACAATGATAGCGTCTCTTATTCAAAAAATAAAATACATGATTTATTATGAAGAGGAATATCTTTAATTTTTGCATCCTATAGTCATGTACTTTAGAAGTGTATAGGTTACAGTGTGGGCATATATGAGGCTTTGTATCAGTGTAAATATAAAAATGAAATAGTATGATCATTTATAGATTTAAAGCTTGACTTTCGCATCATAAATGCCTAAAAATTTTAGCTAGGTCGTTCATATGAACACCTCCTCCAAAGTGTAGTTGTTGTGAACTGGGGACTTGGAGGTTTTTTATTATAGTAATAAAAAAATGTTGAGATTGGCAAATGCCAAACCCCAACATTAATTATAGAGCCAAAAGTAAATAATATCTTGTGTAAGCAAGAAGTTAACGGATGCAAAAAAACTATCAAAAAGCAGATGCATCCTTTTTGCACCTAAAAACAGAGTGGGGGTAATGTCTATGATTGTGTGAAAAAGGAGTTACTGCCAAACCTTATTATGATGATTAAATAATAGGAGGAAGAAGTTGAATAAAAAAAGTATCAAAAAGAATATCGAAAAATCAAAAAGGCAATAGAAGAAAAAAATAGAAGAACTTAGGCTAAGGCAGGAAATACTTAAAGAAGAGCAGGAGGAAATGGAGCAAGTCGAGGTTCTAAAAAGAATACAGAAGCATTGATATTTCACTTGATGAGTTCTTAGAAATGATGAGAAATTACAAAAAGGAAAGGCGAAGTGAAAAGAAAATGAAAAGAGCCGGAAAAATTCTAAAAGAAGTAGAGGAAAAACAGAGAAAAATCATGGAGGATACGAATGAAGAAAAATGAAATCTAAAAAGAACAGGGTGAAAAAGATTGGTAGGAGTTATTTGCTTACTTGTGATGTTTATTATAGGGAGTATTTACCCTACATATGTTTTTGCACAGGTCAATGAAAGTGAAATAGAAAGTGAGGGAGACTCGAGAAACAGCCTTAGAAAAAGATAACGGGGAAAGGGAAGTACGCTTTTTCGAGATAAGCTGGAGGCAAAAGAGCCTCCAAGTGATAATCAAGTAGGGCAGCCAAAATGATAGTATAAATAAAAGGTATTCCCACAGCAGAAGGCAGTGCAAAGGCGGAACTTATAGAAAATGTAAATAATTCTAATCAGGACTATCCTATTCATCATGGAGAAAGTACTGGGGATGAAAGTGGAAAAATATTTTTGCCGATGCCAGACAGTTTATTACATTTAAAAACAAAGTCCGGAAAAGACCTTTCGTATAATCATTAATTATGATGAAGAAGGGCAAAATGTCATGCTGCTTACAGAGGTAAGCGAAGATGATTTACTAAATATGGTTGAAGCAAAAGAAAAAAACCTAAAGAGGAAGTAAAAAGGTAGAAGAGGTACCGCCACCAACAGAAGCAACAAAAAGAAGAATCGGTAAAGGAAGAGCCTAAAAAGAAGGAAGAAAGTAAAGGAGCAGGGGCTTTATGTATTTTTTAGGATTGCTTGTCATGGCAGTTGTCAGGGGCAGGATATTATTTTAAAATTTACAAGAAAAAGCAGGAAGAAAGTGAGGGATGATGAAGATTATAATGAGCTTGAGGATGATTATGAAAGCGATGATAATATAGAAGAACTATCAGAGAAAGAGGAGCAGGAACAAGTGGATGATATGGTAATAGATGCCTACGAGGAGGAGGATGCGTAGAAAATGATAAAGGGCATAGTGCCTTTTTCGTTAATATATAGTATGATATTTACGGACAAAGATACAAATAAATTGATTTTAAATATAATTGTAAGGACACATAGCTATGAAATATATTTATTTAGACCAAAAACAAATGGATTGAGTTAGCAAGAGGAATCAAAGAAAAAGCTCCTGACTATATTAAACTGTATGAAGTTATTGTTGAAAACATAGATAATGGTAATTGGGCGTTTCCATTATCATCTATTCATATTACTGAAACTATGAAGAGAAAGGATGAAATTTCTAGGAAAAATATATTAAATCTAATGTTTTCTATTTCTAGAGGATATGGGATTTATGATTATATGACTACTGATGCTATTGAGGTTTAATTATTGGATTAATAATAAAAATGTTGATGTTTCCAAGTTAAAGTCTACAATAATTAAACAAGAGTGGATAAATATTATTGGTTTGTCCTCAGAAAATATTAATACTAAAGCTTGATAATAAGCTTTATTCGATAAATGAATTAAAAGGCAATAGAGGAATGATGAGGGAAACATTTTTGTGATAGAGAAATTTTTGATTTGATCTGCAATATTATAAATAATAATATTGCAGAAGATGAAGAATATTACTATGAATGTTATAAAAAGGGAAGGAAAGTTTTTCTATTATGTAAAAAAATGAAGTTAAGGGTTTTGACTGAGTATAAAGAAAAATATTTATACCTGGCATATCTTTGGACAGTTTTTTTGAGCAAGTTTATAGAAATAAAATTACAAATTTACGACCAATAGAGAAAGAAAATATTAGAAAATTATTTGAGCAAAATAATAAGATGACATCACCTATTGCTAATTTAGAAGAATTACCAGGCTTTTAATATTCATAACAGATTAATATTTGAGCTTTATAATAATCCTAATAAAAATGTTCATCGGCATGATTTTAATGATTTGGCTTATTTGCGAATTGCTATACCTTACTGTGATGTTGTTATTTGTGAAAAAAATATTGGTGTGATAGAGCGTATTATTATAAATTTGATGAGAGATATAATACTACTATAAGTACTAAATTACTGAGTTTGATGGATTATTGGAAATCAAATTAAAATCGTTGTAAAGATATATAAAAATGTAAGTTCAAACTTGAAACAACCACAAAAAACTTCATACAAAGCTGAAGATAGTGAAAACTTATGTATCTCAAATAGAAGCCTTAAAATAGGCAATAATATAAAAATTAAATACCAAAAAAATCAAAAAGGCAATCAGATAACTTCGGTTGCCTTTTTAATACAAAAAAGGAGGATTTATAAATGAATTTAGTGATATGTGAAAAAGCCGAGTGTTGCAATGAGTATTGCAAAGGTTATCGGTGCAACAGGCAGACAGGACGGATACTATGAAGGAGGTGGATATATTGTAAGTTGGTGTGTGGGGCATTTAATACAGATGGCAAGTCCTTCGGCTTATGATGAAAAGTATGCCAAGTGGAGATTGGAGGATTTACCGATTATCCCTAAACAGTATAAGTACGAAGTGGTAAAAGGAAACTAGAGGTCAGTTTAATACTCTTAAAAAGCTGATGAACTCTAAAGAGGTTGAAACAGTTATTAATGCCTGCGATGCGGGGCGTGAGGGAGAGTTAATCTTTTAGTCTTGTGTATGAGCAGGCAGGTTGTAAAAAGAATATCAAAAAGACTTTGGATCTCATCAATGGAAGATGTGGCAATTAAAGAAGGCTTTAAGGAGCTAAAAGATGGAAAAGAGTATGAAGATCTATACCAATCAGCCCTTGCCAGAAGTAAGGCGGATTGGCTTGTCGGAATGAACATGAGTAGGCTTTATTCTCTTATTTACAATCAAAAATTATTCTGTTGGAAGAGTACAAACACCCACGCTTGCCATGATTGTAAAAAGGGATGATGAAATAACAGCTTTTAAGAAAGAAAAAATATTATATAGGCGAGCTTTATTTTACGGTTTTACTCTTTCAACAGACAGAATAGACAGTCCTGAAATCGTAGAAGATTTGGTAAATGTAGTAGGAAGTACAATCACAGTAAAAAATGTGGAGAAAAAGGAGAAGCTTACAAAACCTGACTTGCCATTTGACTTAACAACACTTCAAAGAGAATGTAACAAGTACTTCGGATACAGTGCAAAAACAGACGATTGACTATGCTCAAAAGCCTTTATGAAAAGAAAATGATTACATATCCTAGGACGGACAGCCGATATCTTTCGAAAGATATGATTATAAATACGGTAAATAGTATACTCTGTAAAAATGACTTTGATACTGAGAGAATTAAAGTTATTTTTCAACTCAGCTAAGGTAATGTATCACCATGCAATCATACCTACAGTAAGTTCTTTAGAAGAAGATATTTCCACAATTCCTGAAAGTGAAAGAAAATATATAGCCTTATCTTAAAATAAACTACATGCAAGTGTAGGCTATCCCTAATTGAAAATATAACAAAGATTGTTGCGGTATATGAAAGTCAGGGGGATGTATTTGAATTTAAGGCAAGCGGTAAGGTCATTACAGGTGAAGGTTTTACAAAAATATCTTAAAGAGTACGGTTCAAAGAAAAATGAAGATGTTGTATTACCTGATTTAAATGTGGGAGATGTACTTGAAATTAAGGATAAGGAGATAAAAGAAAAATATACGACACCAACCAAGCATTTTACAGAGGTTATATTCTATGAAGTGTAGATTAGAAAAAAATAAAAAGGGGGAAACAGTCAATGGCAACAAACAAAAAAATTACTGCCCTCTACGAAAGACTTTCTCGTGATGATGAAATGGTAGGGGACAGTAACTCAATTATAAACCAAAAAGAAAATGCTTGAAGATTACGCTAATAAAAACGGCTATACCAATATTATGCACTTTACAGATGACGGATATTCAGGAGGTTCATTTGATAGACCATCTTGGAAGAAACTCATTGAGGGAGTGGAAAATAATATCATAGATACTGTGATAGTTAAGGACATGAGTCGTGTCGGTCGTGATTATCTTCAGGTAGGATTTTATACAGAAGTGATGTTTAGAGAAAAGGGAGTCCACTTTATAGCTGTTGCAAACAGTGTTGATAGCAATAAAACGGAAAGTGCAGAATTTGCTCCGTTTCTAAACATCATGAACGAATGGTATATTAGAGATTCCAGTAAAAAAAGATAAAGACGGTATTAAAGTCAAGAGGAATGGAGGGGAACATCATACATCAAACCATGCTATATATGGCTATCGTAAGGATAAAGACAATCCAAGCAAATGGGTTATTGATGAAGAAGCAGCCGAAATAGTAAGGCATATATTTCAAATGAGTTTAGAGGGAAACGGACCGTATCAAATAGCTAAAATTCTAACAGAAGAAAAAATTGAAAGACCGTCATATTATCTTGCTCAAAGGGGAATGGGAAACCACATATCTAACTATAACAGCGCAGAGCCGTACCTTTGGAGAGGAACAACAGTAAGCAATATTTTAAGCAGACAGGAATATATGGGTCATACTGTGAATTTCCGTACCTATAAAGAGTCCTATAAAAGCAAAAGAAATAAAAAAGCTCCAAAAGAAGATTGGATAATATTTGAGAATATACAAGAAGCAATTATTGATGAAGAAACTTTTAATACTGTTCAAAAAGCTTAGAAAGGTAACAAGAAGAACAGACAGTACAGGGAAAAAGCAAATCCGTTAACCCGGACTTGTGTATTGTGCTGACTCGCGGAGCAAAAATGTATAACCATCGTGGGAAAAGCCGGATATAAAAAGAGATTGGTTAGGGAAGAAAAAAACAGATAAAAAGGCGTTCTCCGAAAGATGAATATATTTGCTCAAAATACAACTTAGCAAGGACAAATTTTTCAAAAAGAATGCTCATCTCACTATATCCGAAGTGAGGTTCTGACAAAGTTAGTATTGGAAACCATACAGGAAGTAAGCGAATATGTGAAGTTAAACGAAGAAGAATTTATTAAAAAGGTCTATTCTACATCAAAAGAACAACAGGAAAAAAAGAATATCTGAAATAAACAGCTTAATCAGAAAGCTATATGAAGATAATGTAAGCGGAAAAACTATCAAACAAGCATTTTGATATGATGTTAAAAGATTTTTGAAAAAGAACAGGCGGTATTAGAAAAATCAATAGAACAAGCAGAAGAAACATTAAGATATTTTTGAGGAAGATACTATCAGAGCAGATAAATTTATTGCCCTTGTAAAGAAATAAAGTAAATCTGAACGATTGGAACGAACCTGACAAAGCAAAAGAGTGGAGAAAAACTTTTCAAAGAAAGCAAACGAATATTTAGCAAGGAATAACATAGATAAAAGAATAGATCCTCGTACCTTTGGAGAACAGGGAAGAGAAGAACTTCCACAGGTTCATTTAGGAACAGCAAGCTTTCAGATGGAGAAAAAAAGGAATACAGACAGAAAGAGGAAATCATAACAGAAAAAAATCACAGCCTTTAATTTAGAGTTTAAGAAGTTTAAAGCGGAACTATCAAAACTTACATCTTGGATAAGCTCATTACTCGTAAACTTGCAATCAGAATATGATGAATACAAACAGGAGAAGAAAAGAAGAATATGAGAATAAAAGCAGAACTTTTAATCTCTATGAATACATTTCTATTTATCATGAATTGCAAGGAGAAAAAGCAAGAAAGTTAAAATCCTATGCAAGCAATAAGAAGATAGGAGCAGACCTAAGACGATTTTCAAAGGCAAGTATATACCTGAAAGACAATAACCTTAGAACCATAGCCGACCTACAAGAAAAGATAAGCACAATTCAAGCAAACAATAAGAAAATCAGTCAAGATATTAAGGTCAAAACTACAAGAATTGAAAGTCTAAATAAGTGCTTTGTCTATGCAGACATCATCAAGGATAATAAGCAAATCTTTGAAGAATGGAACAGCAAATCATTATTCAAAGACAGCTTCTATAATTCACATAAAGAACAGATAGACAAGTATAAAAGGGCAAGGGTAATTCTTGAAAAAATAACAGGCTCATCAGCTATTAAATCTAAAAATTGGCAAAGGGATATACAAAGTCTTGAAATTGAAATTACTAAGCTAGATAAACAAGCTCAATCTATTAAGGAAGAATACGAAAATATCAATCATATCAAATATGCAGCTAAGACTGTAAATGATGATTATGGTATAGACTTATCTATTGAGATTGACAAGGGCGATTAAGAGAGGGAGAAAAAGCCAAGTGTAATTGAACAGATTAAGAAGTATCAAGAGCAGCAGGAAAAAAATATGAGCAGAGGAAAGGAAAAACAAAAGATTATTATAGGAGTGAGGAAAGGTAGTGATTTTTTGAAGAAATCGGGTATAATATCAATGACAACAGAATATCGTTTAGAAAATTGCAGATTTGATATTTCTAAAAATATTGGCTATGCTTTGGTCGATAAAGAGGGTGTCCCTGCTACCGTTAAAGTTGTGGAGACATAAAGCAAGCAGGAGGATAAAACCTCTCTGTTTTTAGGGAGAAAAGAAATATTATCTATATTGGATATTAAGAAAGGTGTTTTTAGAGTGTTAAAGCTCAGATATATGCCTAAGATAAAAGACAAGCCTTAAAAACACATTTTCACCACTTAATAAAACAAAAACAGTCAATGCGATTAGAAAAATAAAAATCTAATCGTTTTTAGTGAAATAGGGTTTACTTAGAGAACTTTCAAAAGAATATAAGTAAAAATATGCGCTTGAAAATTTTACTTAAAAACGGTTATACTTATTCTAAGTAAAATAGATTTGACTTAGGGGGTGATATTTTGAGATTAGAAAATAATAGAGCTGGAGAATTAAAGAAAAATGCAAAGCGATTACGAATGCTTTGTTCCGCATCAATTTAAAAAGATATAAAAATTAAATCTTGATAGTGAAATAAAATGCTTTAATCAATAAAAGCATATTTATTACTGGAAGATTAGATGGCATGGCAATAACTTTACGGATATTGATCTTTTTGTATCTATGTATGTTCAAAAAGAGGCTGTTATAAGTTCTCAAATAGAGGGACACAAGCCTCTCTTGTTGATGTACTGCAAAAAGATAAGGGAAATGAAAAGATAAAAGATACTGAAGAAATTGTAAACTATATCAAAGCGACTCATTACGCATTTAAAAGACTAAATGAATTACCCTTATGTATGAGATTGATTAAAGAAACCCACTTCGGTTCTCTTGTCTAATGTTAGAGGAGAAGAAAAATGCCGGGTGAATTTAGAAAATCACAAAACTGGATTGGACACGCAGGTTCGACTTTAAAAATGCAAGTTTCATTCCGCCTGCACCTGATGAGATGGATATTTGCTTGAGTGATTTAGAAAAATATATACATGAAGATAGTGATATTTCAAACTTAATAAAGATAGCTCTAATCCACTATCAATTTGAAACGATACATCCATTTTTAGATGGTAACGGAAGAATAAGTAGACTACTCATAATATTATACGTAAGAGAGCAAGGCTTGATTGAATACCCTGTTCTTTATTTGAGCTATTTTTCAAGAAAAAAATAGGAATAAATATTATGAACTTCTCAATAACATTCGTATTAAGAATTTGAAGAATGGATTAAATTTTTATAGATGGAATTTGTGAAAATATCTGAGGATGCAATCACTTCCATCCAAAAAGATTGTTGAGCTTAAGAAGAATGATATGGAGAAAAAATTCGACAGTTTTCAAGTGGTAATATTTCAAATCTTCTTTTTAGTATATGAATATCTATTGAAACACCCTTTTGTAGAATCGGAGGATATTAAAAATTTAGCGAGCGTTAGTAAGCCTACTGTCAATAAACTTTTTGAGAATTTAATGGATATGGAAATATTAGAGCTTGTAGAGGATAAAAAGGTACAGACAATATGTATATAAAAATATGTAGACATTCTTTCAGAGGGAACAATATTGTCAAAAATAAGAATTTAATAGCAGAAATAAAAAAATATTTGAGGCGATTGGAAAAAGTAAAAATCTAATCGCTTTTTTTATTGCAATGAAAGGAGAGTGCAGATGACAGATGAGGAAAAAACAAAGTTGAAAACACATTCAGTAAAAATAGGAAAAAAACAAACTATAAAGTTACAGTACATTTCAGTGAAAACCAGTGATGAAATAATTACAGATAAAATAAATAGACTCATTCAGAAAGAATGTGAAGATATGAGTTACAAAAAGACAAATAAATTTCTTAACTACCCTTGACAAAAAGCTATCAGAGGATACATGTGAAAATCGTATACCTTTTGAACTATCAGCCGATCCTTTTTATTCAGATGCAAATATGTCAAGACTTAGAGAGTCTATTAGACAGGTAAGAGATGGTGAAAAGGAATTGACTGAGCATGAAACCGAAGATAACTAAAACAAACAAGGACATCATACTCAAAAACGGTACGATGTCCTTATTTTTAAACTCTTATATTCTCTCTACTATCATGGCTGATCGGCCAAGGTATCTTAGCGTAGATAAGCTGATAGATAACATATGAGAGTATTGTAGCTCCTACAACATCAATGAATGAATGTTGCTTTAAGTACAATGTTGAAAGGCATATTGAAATCATAATGATGAATGAGATTACTTTTACTTTCATATTGTCATAAAAGAATCTTGACCTCAGTATGGCTACATGTGTTGCGATTGAGTTGAAAACATGAATACTTGGGAACACATTTGTATTGGTATCGGTTTTATATATAAATGCTACCATATGTGTAAAAATATTCTTGTTCGGATCAAGGTTGACAGGTCTTAAGTCTGTTCCGTTTGGGAATATTTGGCATATAAAAAGAGAGATACTCATTCCGAGTGCCAGATATAATCCGAATCTGTAGAATTCATCCACATCTTTGAAAAAGAAGAAAATCAGTACGGATGCTACATATATAAACCATATAAAGTACGGGATAATAAAATATTCGTTGAATGGGATAATATCGTCCACCCATGTATGTAAGACATGATACTCATGTGTTACAGTTCTTTCCAGATACATATACCATGACAGATATATGAATGAATATAAGAAAACCCATGCATGTCTGTATTTCTTTTAATATTTCATGTAATTTTTTTCATAATGTCCCCTAAAAATTAAATTGCGTTATATTTAAGATTCGTCTATAGATTGTATAGCTATATGAAAAAAATAATTCAAGCGAATTATAAAAACAGATATTACAATTTATTGAAGAAAAACAAAAGCACCAGTTATCAGTGCTTTTCCATTATATATTTAGCCTCTTCGTCACTTATTCCGCAATCTTTAGCGCTCCAGCCATTCTTTAAAAGACTGTATATGCGAAGCTCTCTGTCAGTCAAACCGCTTTTCTTACCGGATAAAAAGTTTTCTAATTAAAGAAATAATCACAATAAGAAGTATCAATCCTCCGACACAGGCACCAATGATAATAAAGTTTATCTTTTGGAATATTAAATATTATATTTGTAAAATTTTTGTTGTATTCTGTAAGCTGTTCTTATTTGATTGAGTAGTATCTGTGACAGAATGTTCTTCAATCTTTTTCGTCAGCCACATAGTTTTCATTCTTCTTAGCTACAATATCAATAGAGCCGATAGGGTATTCATTATAACTGTAATCAACTTTACATAGTGCAGATGACTCGGAGTCTAATTCAAAGTTCATAACAGATTCAATATCATTCACATCGGCACCGTTTGGTAGTGATATGGATGCATTCTCATCAGGCTCTATGGTATACTCGTTGAAGTTTGGTATAAGAGATATTACTTGAAAAAAATTAGTGGTAATATCTGCCGAATTCAACTTAACATTTTTGAAGTTTGCAAATCCGAAGTTCAATAATTCCTGGGTATCTGTATAATGTGTTTTATTTCCGTTTAATACTACAGTAATAAGCCCCTATATTGTCATTTCTTGCATAAGTTACCAGTGTATTTCCTGCAAGTGAAGTGTAGCCGGTTTTTCCGCAGATAGCATTCTGATAATAATTGCCGGATGTTTTTCTAAGCATGGAGTGGTGATTGTACAAGGTCTGACCTGTAGGCACTCTGTTTGTAGGTGGCAAATTATAATATGTTGCTGAATCTATTTCTGTAACGGTAGCATTCTTAAAAGCCGCACGACTTATAAGAGCGTAGTCATATGCGCAGGTATAATGTTCAGGATCGTTTAGTCCGCTCGGATTTACGAAGTGTGAGTTGGTACAGCCAAGACTTGCAGCTTTTTCATTCATCATATTTGCAAATTCTTCCATACTCCCTGCTGTATGCTCAGCGAGTGCATTTGCGGCTTCATTAGCTGATTGCAAAAGCATTGCATAAAGGCAGTCTCGTACGGTAAGGGTATCACCCACATCTATACCGGCACTTGATGAACCGGGTTCTACATTAAATACAGCATTTTTGAGAATGTAACCATATCGTCAAGGTTACAATTTTTCCACTACTATAAGGGCAGTCAATATCTTTGTTATACTTGCCGGAAAGTAATGTTCGTGAATATTTTTTTACCGTATAGTACAGCTCCTGAGTCGGCATCCATAAGTATGGCACCTTCAGATAATACATTTTGTATCTACAGGCCAGTCCACATATGCAAACGACTGAATCGAAAAGAAAAATACGGTTATAATTGTCAATATAATTGTTAGAGTAATTTTATCTTTTTAATGTTTTTAATTTTTGCGTTCATTACTATATTATGCCTTGAATGATTAAAATAGTAAAAGTAAAGAATTATGAAATTTTTAAAGTAATATTTGTAGTATATAATAATATGGAGGGATAACCTGTAGATATAACTGTAATAATATTTTTAATACAAATGTGTATTGCTAGTATTCAAAAGAAATATTATAATAGGAATGTTGCATGCGATGTTTCGAATGAGATATCGCCGTTTTTATGTAAGTAATGGTTATTGCTTTTTGTGAAAGGGAAAAATATGAAATATGATGTAATGATAATCAGGGGGCAGGTCCCGGAGGTATTTTTCTCAGCTTATGAACTCATAAATCAAGACAGCTCACTAAAGATTGCGGTTTTTGAGTATGGTAATCCGCTTGAGAAAAAGACATTGTCCAATAGATGGAGACAAGATTAAGTCTTGCATCAATTGTAAGAGCTGCGGAATCATGAACGGTTTTTGGTGGTGCAGGAGCATTTTCTGACGGAAAGTACAATATTACCAATGAGTTTTGGAGGTACTTTTGCATGAATATATCGGGAAGAAAAAGCCATTGAACTTATGAACTATGTAGACGGAATCAATGTAAAGTACGGAGGCGGAAAGACCAAGCTTTTATTCTACAGCGAATTCCGATATTAAGAGACTTTGTTTACAAAATAATTTTGCACTTATTGGATGCAAGTGTTCGTCATTTGGGAACTGATATCAACTACGAAGTGCTTGAGAATATTTATGCGGACTTAAAGAATAAGGTGGAGTTTTTCTTTAGCACACCTATTGTAAAAATAGAAAAAGCAGGATACAGGCTATAAAATAGTATCTAAAAAAAGGTGATGAATTTACCGGAGACAAATGTATAGTATCTGTAGGTAGAAGCGGAAGTAAATGGATGGAGCAAATCTGTAAGGAACTTAATATCCCTACAAAGTCAAACCGTGTGGATATCGGTGTGAGAGTAGAGCTTCCGGCAGAGATTTTCAGGCATCTTACAGATGAGCTTTTATGAGAGTAAGATAGTTTACAGAACAGAGAAGTACCAGGATTTGGTAAGAACTTTCTGTATGAACCCAAAGGGTGCCGTTGTTAATGAGAATACAAACGGTATTGTTACAGTAAACGGACATAGCTACGAGGATCCTGCACTTCAAACTGAAAATACAAACTTTGCTTTACTTGTATCAAAGCATTTTACAGAGCCGTTTAAAGACAGTAACGGATATGGTGAGAGTATTGCAAGACTTTCAAATATGCTGGGTGGAGGTGTAATGGTTCAAAGATTCGGAGACCTTATAAGAGGTCAAAGAAGTAGTGCCGGAAGAATTAACAAGTCATTTATGACACCTACTCTTAGTGCAACACCTGGAGATTTGTCTTTGGTTATCCCAAAGAGAATTCTTGATGATATCATAGAGATGATTTACGCTCTTGATAAGATTGCACCGGGAACAGCAGGTGATGAGACTTTACTTTACGGTGTAGAGGTTAAGTTCTATAACATGGAAGTGGAGCTTGACAAAAATCTTGAGACTCTTCACAAGGATCTTTATGTAATCGGTGACGGTAGCGGTGTTACTCACTCACTCTCACATGCTTCAGCAAGCGGTGTGTTTGTAGCAAGGCATATATTGGGGAAATAAATATAGCATAGATATATTTAAAAATCCTATAATATTATCGATAAAAATGAATAAATCATAATGATTAATATATAAAAACTATAAAAATTATTGATTTTTAGCATAGATGTACAAAATCTATGCTTTTTAGTATACAAAAATATTTTTTTAGTGATAAAATCATAGAAAAATGTTTCAGGAGGAAATTATGAATATCAAAAATGAAATCAGTGTGGACAAGGTTAGACAGGATGCAGAGGACAATTACAGAAACGGATACTTCTGTTGCGAAGCGCTCATGGCGGCAGTTGTAGACAATTTTGAACTTGATGTACCGAGAGAAGTCATAGCTATGTCATCAGGTATGGCTGTCGGCGCCGGTAAGAGCGGTTGTATGTGCGGTGCTCTAAACGGAGGTATTATGGCTCTTGGTATGATTTTCGGAAGAACCGAGCAGAACGGTCCGAAGGATCCGAAGGTAGTAAAGTGCATGGAGCTCACACATGAATTACATGACTACTTCAGAGATGCAAACGGAAAGCACTCAAACTGCTGCAGAGTTCTTACAAGAGAATTTGATATGGGTGCAGGAGAACATAAGGAACAGTGCATCAGATTTACAGGAATTGCCGCAAAGAAGGTGGCAGAAATCATTGTTAGAGAAAAGGGATTGAAGAATATAGATTTATAAGGGGTAGTTATGAGTTTTTTAAAAAGGGTACCATTGCCTTTTATGTGGAGTGGCATTGGGTTTTGCTGCGCTTGGAAATCTTCTGGCGGTTTACAGTCCTTATTTGAAGATATTTTGCGGAATTTTGGCATTTGTCGGAATATTGTTCGTATCGTGTAAGTATTTGACTATGCCTGATGCTTTTGTAGCAGATATGAAAAATCCGGTGACTGCAAAGTGTATCGGGAACATATACCATGACTTTGATGCTTCTTGCCGGCTATATAAAGCCTATACTACCTGCATTTGCAATGATTCTTTGGTATGTAGCTATTGTCTTACATTTTGTATTGATAATATATTTTTACTTTGAATTTTATTTTAAAAGATTAAAAATACCAGATAACTTTGATGAAGGTTGTTGCAAGCTATTTTTATTGTATATGTGGGAATTGTGGTTGCTTCTGTTACTGCACCGGCTTTTAATAATACATCACTTGGGCAGATCTGCTTCCTGATAGGATTTATTCTCTATATTCCGCTTTTCTTTTATGTATCTTTCAGATATGTAAAACTTGGAAATAAGAAGATTGAAGCCAAAGGCGCTTGCATGTATCTATGCGGCACCTGCAAGTCTATGTGTGGCAGGATATATAAGTTCTTTTGAGCAAAAAGAATATATCATTTTTGACCGGACTTTATCTTTTTTTCATTGTTGATATATCTGCTTGGATTATTTGTTGCGGCAGACCTTTTTGCAAACTTTGCAGAGAATAGAGAATTTAAATTTTATCCCAGTATTGCAGGAATTACATTCCCTTTTGTTATCAGTGCTATTGCCGCAAAGCAATATAATGCTGTTCTTACAAAAATGGATATTCAAAGCGGAATCAGATCTGTTATGCCTTTTTATTGTAAATATAGAGCTTATAATCGCAATAGTGGGAGTAGTATTTGCAGCGCTTTGTTTTGCATGTCATGTGTTTAAAAAGAATAGGATAATAAGTTTATTTTTAAATATTATTAAGCGACTGAAATTCGGTCCTTTTTATATTCAAAGATGCAAAAATATATTTTATATGCTATAATTTTTGCGAAAACTTACAGGGAGAGAAATTCCGATAAAAGTTTATTTTATGTATTAGGTTTTACCTATATTTTGAAAGGTGCATATGGAAAAAAGAGATACTATCACAGAGATTTTTGGGGCCAATGTATTCAATGATGAGGCTATGCAGGTATATTTGCCGAAGGCGGTATTTAAAAAGTTAAAAAAGACTATCGAAGATGGACTTGAACTGGATAATGATATTGCGGATTCTGTAGCTCATGGAATGAAAGAGTGGGCGATTGACAGAGGGAGCTACTCACTATACACACTGGTTTCAGCCTTTGACAGGTGTAACCGCCGAAAAACATGATTCTTTTATTTCTGCACCTAAAAACGGCAAGGTTATAATGGAATTTTCCGCAAAGGAGCTTACAAAGGGTGAATCCGATGCTTCAAGTTTTCCTTCAGGCGGACTTAGAGCAACATTTGAGGCCAGAGGATATACCGCATGGGATTGTACATCTCCTGCATTTATAAAAAAGGATTCTTTGGGAGTTACATTATATATTCCTACAGCATTTTGCTCTTACAGGGGTGAGGCACTTGATAAAAAGACACCTCTGCTTCGTTCTATGCAGGCTATAAATACTCAGGCTCTTAGAATACTCAGACTTTTTGGTAATACTACAACTAAGAGAGTAATACCTTCGGTAGGTGCGGAGCAGGAGTATTTCATTGTAGACAGGGAGAAGTATCTGCAAAGAAAGGATTTGATATATACAGGAAGGACTCTTTTTGGAGCAATGCCACCAAAGGGACAGGAGCTTGAGGACCATTATTTCGGTTCTATCAGAGAGAGAATAGCTTCCTATATGAATGATATTAATCACGAGCTTTGGATGCTTGGAGTTCCTGCAAAGACACAGCATAATGAGGTGGCACCTGCTCAGCATGAGCTGGCACCTGTTTATGAGCAGGTAAATGTGGCGGTGGATCACAATCAGGTGACTATGGAGACAATGAAAAAAGTGGCGGGTAGGCATGGGCTGACATGCCTTTTGAATGAGAAGCCTTTTGCAGGTGTAAACGGTTCGGGAAAGCATAATAACTGGTCTTTGACTTCCGATGACGGAATAAATATGCTAAATCCTGGAGATACACCACATGAGAATGTTCAGTTCTTGCTGGTACTTGCCTGTATTTTAAAGGCGGTTGATAAGCATGCGGACTTGCTTAGAGAATCTGCCGCTTGCGTAGGTAATGATCACAGACTTGGAGCGCATGAGGCACCACCTGCTATTATTTCTGTATTCCTTGGAGATCAGCTTCAGGATGTTATAGATCAGCTTTGCTCCACCGGTGAGGCTACACATTCTATTCAGGGTGCTACATTAAAGACAGGTGTGACAACACTCCCCAACTTTGAAATTGATGCTACAGACAGAAACAGAACATCACCTTTTGCCTTTACAAATAATAAATTTGAATTCAGAATGGTGGGTTCTTCCGACTCCATCGCATCACCGAATATTGTTTTAAATACAATAGTGGCTGAAAGCTTTAAAGAGGCGGCAAATGAGCTTGAAAGTGCAAGTGATTTTGATGAAGCCGTTCATGATATAATCAAGAGACTGTTTACCGCTCACAGAAGAATTATATTTAATGGAAACGGGTATTCTGAGGAATGGGTAAAAGAAGCAAAGAGAAGAGGGCTTTCAAATCTTCCAAGTATGATAGATGCCATTCCGGCTCTTGTATCTGAGGATTCTATAAAGCTCTTTGAAGAATTTGAGGTGTTTACCAGAACCGAGCTTGAATCAAGAGTAGAAATAGAATACGAAGCATATTCAAAAGCAATAAATATCGAGGCAAAGACTATGATAGATATTGCGGGTAAGTCTATTATACCGGCGGTTATAAGATATACCACAAGACTTGCGGATTCTATAATTAAGTTAAAATCTGCAGTTTCAGGTATAGAGCCTTATGCACAAAATGCTATCTTTAATAGAAGTGAATGAGCATTTAAAAAGAGTCAAAGCTTGCACTTGAAAACCTGAAAAAATATATGGACAACGTGGGCGGAATTGAGGATATAACAGATCATGCAAAATATATGCATGAAGTAGTGGTACCGGCTATGGAAGCACTCAGAAGACCTATTGATACCTTGGAAATGATAGTGGATAAGGATCTTTGGCCGATGCCAAGCTATGGTGATCTTTTGTTTGAGGTGTAATGATGATAAAGGCTGTTATTTTTGATTTGGACGGTACATTGCTTAATACATTAAATGCTCTGTCTTTTTGTATAAGTAAAACAATGAAACATTTCGGGTTAAAAGAGATAGATATAGAGCATACAAAATATTTTGTGGGTGAGGGTGCAAAGAAATTTGTGGACAGATCCCTGATTTACAATGGTGATACGGATTTGAAACTTGCAAATGAAGCTTACAAAGTATATGATGAGATTTTTGCCGTAGACTGCTTAAAGGATGTTAAGCCCTATGAAGGTATTACCAAGCTTCTTGAAGCTCTAAAGCAGATGGGAATAAAGTCTGTGGTATTATCAAACAAATCACAACTTGGTGTGGAGAAAAATGTAAACGGGATTTTCGGAGACGGAGTATTTGATTTGATATATGGAGAGAGGGACGGTATCCCCAAAAAACCTGATCCTACTTCTTTGAATATGATAATAGAAGAGCTTGGACTCTCAAAACCGGAGATACTCTATGTTGGTGATACAGCTACAGATATGCAGACCGCCCTTAGAGCCGGAGTTACAAGTATAGGTGTACTTTGGGGATTTAGAGATGAAGATGAGCTGAGAGAAAATAAGGCTGATTATATTATAAATACACCTAGTGAGATACTTGATATAGTAAAAGAAAGATAAAAAGCAATCCGGGTCATATAGCCCTGGAATCAGTTATTCTAGTTTTTAGAAAGGTCTAAAAATTTGCCGAGTGAGGGATTGATATTCTTTTCATCATATAAAGGAATACAATCTCTCTTTTTGGTATTGTAAGACCTTCAGGCATCTCTATTTCCACCAGTGTTCCTTCCTCAAGCTCTTTTTGTATAAATTCCTTTATTACACAGGCGATTCCGATTCCGGTTTTTGCAAACTCTATAAGAAGTTCCATATTGCTTGTTTCAATGGATTGATTGAGCTGAAGTTTTGAACCTTCTATGCAACTGTCAATATATTTTCTTGTAGCATTGTTTTTTTATCAAGAACATAATATTTCCGTCTCTGAAAGGGATTGAAAGTTGTTGTTGAAATATATGTTTCAGACTGTTTATATATCCTGGGAGTAGCTACAAAGACATCATGTATCTCCATTATATTTGATATATGACATATTGTTGACTTTTTAGAGGCTTTTGCAACAAGATCCGATATCAATTTTATTTTTCAGAGAAAGAAAGTTTGTTTCATCGGATGACTGGGTAAAAGATACTTACCATGGTATGTGGATTTTTCCTTCATGAAATTTGTTCAGATATGGGAAGTAGAAATATATTTACAAAAGTGTATTACTTGTTCCCGACCGTTATTTTTACCGATATTGAAACTGTTTTATCTTTTGTGAGATGATTTTCACCTGCTTCTATAGCTGAAAATGCATTCTGCAAATATTCATAAAAAGATCTGTCCCTCAGGTGTAAGGCTGACACCCTTTGATGTTCTGACAAAGAGTGCGATTTCAAGACCTTCTTCCAATCTATAGGATTGATTTTGATATAGCAGGGTTGGCTGATATACAGTAGCTTTGCGGCTTTTGATATACTGCCGGCCTTGGCCACCTCAAAAAAATATTCTATATTGTGATAAATGCTGTTCCATATTCCTCCGCCTAGTTACATTATATATATTCAGAATTTATAGTTAATCTGTAACCAATATAACTATATGTAATACTTGATATATTAAATTTATATCGCTATTATATCATCTGATATGTTACAATCAACATTAATTAAAATGAAAAGAGGAAAAAAATATGGGAATGACAATGACACAGAAAGATTTTTGACGCCCATGCAGGACTTGGACTTCGTAGAAGCCGGCCAGCTTATAGAGGCTGACTTGGATCTTGTGCTCGGAAATGATATCACATCACCTGTTGCAATCAATGAAATAAAGAAATTTGAAAAATAAAAAAAGGTATTTAACGGTGAGAAGATAGCACTGGTAATGGATCATTTTGCTCCGAATAAGGATATTAAATCCGCTCAGAACTGTAAGACATGTAGAGATTTTTGCAGATGAGAAATGAGATAGTTAATTTTCTTTTGATGTCGGAAGAATGGGAATTGAACATGCACTTTTACCCGAGCAGGGACTTACCGTGGCAGGTGACTGTATTATCGGTGCTGATTCTCATACATGTACTTATGGTGCTCTTGGGGCATTCTCAACCGGTGTAGGTTCTACAGATATGGCCGCCGGTATGGTTACAGGTAAAGCATGGTTTAAGGTTCCGAGCGCAATCAAGTTTAATTTAAAGGGTAAGCTCTCAAGTGATGTTTGCGGTAAGGATGTGATTCTTCATATTATCGGAAAGATAGGTGTAGACGGTGCGCTTTATAAATCAATGGAATTTGCAGGTGAGGGTGTTGCATCCTTATCTATGGATGACAGATTTACAATCTGTAATATGGCAATCGAAGCCGGTGGAAAAAACGGTATCTTCCCGGTAGATGATATAACTTTGGATTATATCAAGGAACATTCAAACAGAAGCCCTAAGATATTTGAAGCCGACAGTGATGCTGTTTATGACGAAGTAATAGATATTGATCTGTCGGCATTAAGACCTACTGTTGCATTCCCGCATTTACCTGAAAATACAAAGGTAATCGGTGAATTCGGTGATATAAAGATTGACCAGGCGGTAATCGGTTCATGTACAAACGGGCATATTTCAGACCTTAGAAGTGCGGCTGCACAGATGAAGGGTAAGAAAGTTGCAAAGAATGTAAGATGTATTGTAATTCCTGCAACACAGGAGATTTACAAGCAGGCTATAAAAGAAGGACTGGTAGATATTTTCATAGATGCCGGTGCAATAGTTTCAACTCCTACATGCGGTCCTTGTCTTGGAGGTTATATGGGAGTTTTGGCGGCAGGTGAGAGATGTATATCCACTACCAACAGAAACTTTATCGGAAGAATGGGACATGTTGAATCAGAGGTGTATCTTGCTTCTCCTGCAGTGGCTGCAGCAAGTGCGATAGCAGGAAAAATAGTGGCACCTACAGTATAAAGATTGGGAGGTTAATATGGAAGCAAGAGGACATGTATTTAAATACGGTGAAAATGTAGACACCGACGTTATAATTCCTGCAAGATATCTTAATGCTACAACAGGTGAAGAGCTTGCAAAGCATTGTATGGAAGATATTGATAAGGAATTTGTGAATAAGGTTCAAAAGGGAGATATAATTGTAGCAAGAAAGAATTTCGGCTGCGGCTCATCAAGAGAGCATGCACCGCTCGCTATCAAGGCAAGCGGAGTAAGTGTGGTAATCGCAGATACATTTGCAAGAATTTTCTATAGAAATGCTATAAATATAGGTTTACCTATTATTGAAAGCCCTGAGGCTGCTGCAGAGATAAAAGCAGGTGATGAGGTCAAGGTGGATTTTAATACCGGACTTATTACTGATATTACAACAGGAAAGACCTATAAAGGTCAGGCTTTCCCTGAGTTTATGCAAAACATAATAAATGCGGGCGGACTTGTAAACTACGTAAATAATAAGAATAAATAATTAAAGGGGCTGAATTTTCAGCCCCTTAGTTTTACTTATTCTTATTTATTTCAGCCATCTTCATAGCCCTTACCTTCAGTGGAAGACCGAATAATGTAATAAATCCGTCAGCATCATGGTGGTCATATAAATCACCTGTAGTAAATGATGCAAGTGACTCCGAATAGAGTGAGTATGGTGATGTTGTACCGGCCTTTATAATATTTCCCTTATAAAGCTTAAGTTTAACTTCACCTGTTACATACTGCTGTGTAGATTCTACAAAGCTTTGAATGGCTTCACGAAGAGGTGTAAACCATTTTCCTTCATAAACTATCTGTGCAAATTTATTGCCCATGTCTTTCTTCACTTCAAATGTCGCCCTGTCAAGTACAAGCTCCTCAAGTGCATTATGAGCTTCCATAAGTATGGTTCCGCCGGGAGTCTCATAAACACCCCTTGATTTCATACCTACAACACGGTTTTCAACTATATCTATGATACCGATACCGTTGGCACCTCCAAGCTCATTTAATTTGGTGATAATCTCTGAGACTTTCATTTTCTCGCCGCCCAGTGCTACAGGAACGCCTGCTTCAAAGCTTAGATAAATCTCTGTTTCCTTATCAGGAGCTTTTTGAGGTGTTACTCCAAGCATAAGCACATGCTCGTAGTTTGGCTCAAGAGAAGGATCTTCAAGCTCAAGTCCTTCATGGCTTATATGCCAAAGATTACGGTCACGGCTGTAACTTGAATCAGCTGAGAACGGAAGATCTATACCATGCTCTTTACAGTAAGCTATTTCATCCTCACGTGAATTCATTTTCCATATATCTGTCATACGCCAAGGTGCAATGATTTTAAGATCCGGTGCTAAAGCCTTGATACCAAGTTCAAATCGTATCTGATCGTTTCCCTTTCCTGTAGCACCGTGACAGATTGCAACAGCACCTTCTTTTCTTGCGACATCTACAAGAGCCTTTGCGATTCCCGGCCTTGCCATTGATGTACCGAGAAGATACTTGTTCTCATATACCGCACCTGCCTGTACACATGGAACAATATAATCATCACAGAACTCATCGATCAAATCTATAATATAAAGTTTCTCCGCACCTGATAATTTTGCTCTTTCCTCAAGTCCGTCAAGCTCATTTCCCTGACCGCAGTCTATGCAGCAGCAGATTACATCATAATCAAAATGTTCTTTTAACCAAGGTATAATAGCGGTGGTATCAAGACCGCCTGAATATGCCAATACAACTTTTTCCTTTGCCATAAAACCTCCTATGTATAAAAAAATACTATAAAAAAATATAGAAATAATAGCTTATCAAACATCTATAGCTAAGAAAATACATTTATAAATATACATTAAAAAAAGAATATTATGCAAGTGTATTTTTTTGTTTTTTTATACAAAAGAAAAAAATATATTTTCAAGAAAAAAATAAAAAATGCTTGACAAATAAAATATAAATAGATTATTATAAACCCATAAAAACAAGTAGGAATAAACAGGAATACAGAAAGCGGAGGTTTGTATGTCTAGAGTTTATAAAAGCAGTAGTGAGTTAATCGGTAATACACCATTGGTAGAAGTGTCAAATATTGAAAAGGAGCTTGGTCTTAAAGCAAGAGTATTGGTAAAGCTTGAATATTTCAATCCGGCAGGTTCTGTAAAGGACAGAATTGCACTTGCAATGATTGAGGCGGCAGAAAAGGAAGGCAAAATTAAAAGCCCGGGTTCTACTATTATAGAAGCTACATCAGGTAATACAGGAATCGGACTTGCATCAGTAGGTACAGCAAAGGGATATAAGGTTATTCTTACAATGCCTGAGACAATGAGCGTTGAGAGAAGAAATATCCTTAAGGCATATGGAGCTACAATAGAGCTTACAGAAGGATCAAAGGGAATGAAGGGTTCTATTGCCAAAGGCTGAGGAGCTTGCCGAAAGCATTGAAGGAAGCTTTTATACCTGCACAGTTTGAGAAATAAGGCAAATCCTGCAGTTCACAAGGCTACAACAGGTCCTGAGATTTGGAATGATACTGAAGGTGAGGTTGATATCTTTATTTCAGGTATCGGAACCGGCGGTACTATATCAGGTGTAGGTAGAGTTCTTAAAGGAGAAGAAGCCAAGTGTTAAGGTAATCGCAGTAGAGCCTACAGGTTCTCCTATACTTTCTGAAGGAAAGAGCGGTCCTCATAAGATCCAGGGTATCGGAGCCGGATTTATCCCTAATACACTTAACACAAAGATATATGATGAGATTATCACAGTAGAAAACGAGGAAGCATTTGAGTATGGCAGACTTATAGCATCAAAAGAGGGTATCCTTGTAGGTATATCTTCAGGTGCGGCGTTCTTTGCTGCTATCGAGGAGGCTAAAAAGCCTGAGAATGAGGGAAAGACTATAGTTGCTCTTTTACCTGACAGCGGTGACAGATATTTCTCAACACCTTTATTTACAGAATAAAAAATATTTCATACCCTTATTATCAGTACATGGTAATAAGGGTATTTTTTTAAATATTAAAAGCTTTCGTGTGGGATTGCGATAGAGATATATCAATGATATAATAATAGCTTAGTGAATAAACCGATATAGATGGGGGAAACTTATGTCAGAAGAAATTAAAAAAATACCAATACTGAGACAGTTTCAAAGAATTTTTATTGAGATAGAGATAGATAAGGACCTTGAGTCCGGAAGATTTGACCACGTGCAGACCAGATTTCCCACCGGAGCCAAACGGATATCTGCATATAGGTCATGCAAAAGTCAATTATTTTAAATAATGATATTGCAAAAGAGTATGGCGGAAAAGTTCAACTTGAGATTTGACGATACAAATCCTACAAAGGAAAAAAAGAGGAGTTCGTACACTCAATACTTGAAGATGTTAAAAGTGGCTTGGAGGAGAGTTTGAAGACAGACTGTTCTTTTGCTTCAAACTATTTTGAGGAGATGTATGAGAAGGCTGTTCTTCTTATAAAAAAAGGTAAGGCATTTGTTTGTGATTTAAGTGCCGATGAGATCAGAGAGTACAGAGGAGATTTTAAAACTCCGGGAAAAGAAAGTCCATACAGAAACAGATCCGTTGAAGAGAACTTAAAGCTCTTTGAAGAGATGAAGAACGGACTTTGTGAGGACGGAAGTCGTGTACTTCGTGCAAAGATTGATATGGCATCACCAAACATCAATATGAGAGATCCTGTAATCTACAGAGTTGCAAGAATGACTCATCATAATACAGGAGATAAATGGTGTATCTATCCTATGTATGATTTTGCACATCCGATAGAAGATGCTATAGAAAATATTACACACAGCCTTTGTACATTGGAGTTTGAGGATCATAGACCGCTTTATGACTGGGTTGTAAAAGAATGTGAGTACAAGATCCCTCCAAGACAGATTGAGTTTGCAAAGCTTTATCTCACAAATGTCGTAACAGGGTAAGAGATATATCAAAGAAAACTTGTAGAGGACGGAATAGTTGACGGATGGGACGATCCGAGACTTGTTTCAATAGCCGCACTCAGAAGAAGAGGTTATACTCCTGATGCAATCAGAAACTTTGTAAAACTTGCGGGAGTTTCAAAAGCAGATTCTTCTATAGAGTCGGCAATGCTTGAGTACTGTATCAGAGAGGATCTAAAGCTTAAGAAGGCAAGAATAATGGCAATACTTGATCCTATAAAGCTTATAATAGATAATTATCCCTGAAGGTCAGTCTGAATTATGTACAATGCCTAACAATCTTGAAAAATCCTGAGCTTGGAGAAAGAGAGATAGAGTTTGGCAGAGAGCTCTATATTGAGAGAGAGGACTTTTCATGGAAGTGCCTCCAAAGAAGTATTTCAGACTATTCCCTGGAAATGAAGTAAGACTTATGGGAGCTTACTTTTGTAACCTGTACATCTGTGGAAAAAGGATGAAAAACGGCGAAATTATTGCAGTTCATGCCACATATGATCCTGCGACAAAGTCAGGTTCAGGTTTTAGTGAGAGAAAGGTAAAGGGAACTATCCACTGGGTAAATGCAAAAGACAGCAATTAAGGCTGAAATGAGACTCTATGAGAATATAGTTGATGAGGAAAAGGGTAAGCTTGACGAGAACGGAAATCTGAACCTCAATCCAAATTCATTGACAATACTTAAAGATTGCTATGTTGAGCCATGTCTTAAAGGATGCAAAGGCATATGACAGCTTTCCAGTTTGTAAGAAACGGATTCTTCTGTGTGGATGCAAAGGATTCTAAGCCTGATGCATTGGTATTTAACAGAATAGTATCTCTTAAGAGCTCATTTAAGCTTCCTAAGAATGACTGATGGAACTCCTTATAGATTTAAATAGTGATTGCCCTATATATGAGCAAATCTATGAATTTATAAAGAATGAGATAAAAAGCGGGCATATCTTTGCCAGATACCAAACTTCCTTCAACAAGGAGCTTGGCGCAGAGTTTAAAGATATCAAGAACCACTGTGGTTAATGCCTATGAACAGCTTTTTAGCTGAAGGATATTTAAAATCAAGAGGCGGTAGCGGCTATATTGTAAATCGTCTGGATGTTTTAAACATTGAAAGAAAGAAATATAAAAAGGGAAAGCTAAAAAGGAAAGATTTTTAGGATTGAAGATGATATAAAGATTGATTTTTTTCACCGACAAGAATTGACTCAAAGAGTTTTTCCTTACGCATCCTGGAGAAGTATTGCAAGAAAAGGTGTTTTCAAGTGAAAAGGAAGATGTTTTTTTATTGCAGGAGATAAGCAGGGAGAGTTCGGACTTAGAACTCGGATAGCAGATTATCTTCATACGGCAAGAAGAGTGGTGTGTTCTCCTTCTAAATATAATAGTCGGAGCAGGTAGCGAGTATTTGATATTGCTTCTTGGATTATTGATCGGGAACAAGAAATATTGCACTTGAAAAATCCGGGGATACATTAGAGCTAAAGAGATCTTTCAAATCAATGTCATGGGATGTACTCAGTATTGATATGGATGATGAGGGTATGAATATAGATATACTTGAATCAACTGATGCCGATATATGCTATCTGATGCCTGCCAAATCAATATCCTACAGGTGTCATAATGCCTATAAACAGAAGAAGAGAGCTGATTTCATGGTGTTACAAGAAAAGCGACAGATACATAATAGAAGATGATTATGATTCGGAGTTTAGATTTGTAGGTAAACCCATACCTGCTATGCAGGGACTTGATCCTTCAAGGGTAATATATATGGGTACATTTTCAAAGGCTATTGCACCGGCGATAAGAGTGGCCTATATGGTTCTTCCCGAAAAGTTGATGGAAGAATATGAGAGTAAACTTAAATTTCTGTCCTGCACTGTTCCAAGATCCGACCAAAATATTCTTGAAATATTTATAGGTGAGGGATATTTTGAAAGACATCTCAACAGAATGAGAACCAACTACAGGCTAAAGAGGGATGCTCTTATTGAAAGTATAAGAAGTAATCTGCCACAAGCAAAGGTTTTTGAAAACAACTCAGGATTGCATATCTTACTTACATTGGAACAAATGAGTGAGGAAGAGATAATAAACTACGGAAGGCTTGCAGGAATTAAGCTATATCCCATTTCAGTCTTTTATACCGGCGAAAATATAAGTAGCTCCACTGTTTTAGTCGGTTTTGCCGGCTTGACTATAGATGAAATAAAAAAAGGTATAGAAGATTTTAGCAGAAAAGATTTATACTAAATAAAAAAATATTATAAAGGAGTATTTTTATGACAATAAATAAGAATATGACAATCAGGTGAGCTTTTTAATGACAAATGAAATGATTAGCACCTATACTTATGAGAACAGGTATGCATTGCCTTGGATGTCCTTCATCACAGATGGAGACTTTAGAAGAGGCTTGCATGGTACATGGAATTGACTGTGACACATTGGTATCACAGATAAATGAAATATTTATCAGTTTCATAAAATAGAAGAGAGCTGTATATTTAAAGATTAAATTTTTAAATATACAGCTTTTTTTATGTCAATTATATAAGATTTGCAAAGAATGAAGCAAATACAACTGTGATAATACCTGCAACCGCTATGGATAATGAGCTCATAGCACCTTCAGTTTCGCCCATCTCAAGAGCTTTTTGAAGTACCTATGGCATGCGCGGATGATCCAAGTCCCTATACCCTTTGCAATCGGATCTTTTATATTGAAAAATTTTATAAACAATATCAGCCGATACATTGCCGAAAAACACCGGTTACAATGATTACAGCAGTAGTAATTGTAGATATACCGCCAAGTTCCTCTGAAACTCCGATACCTATAGCTGTAGTTATGGATTTTGGCAACATGGAAGCATAATGCTCATGGCTTAATCCAAATAGCAGAGACATTATAAGTATTGATATCAAGGATGTTAAAACACCTGCAATAATTCCGGACATTATAGCTTTAAAATTGGCCTTTAGTAAAGTCAGTTTTGAATACAGCGGTATTGCAAGAGCTACAGTTGCCGGTGTAAGCAAATAGCTGATATATTTTGAACCTTTATAAAAATCTTCAAACTTAATATTAAACATAACAAGTACAAAAATTACTATAATGATGGAAATAAGCAGCGGATTAAAGGCGGCTATTTTTGTCTTTCGTCTTAAGAACACTCCGGCTTGATATGACAGTAAGCATAGGAGAACTCCAAAAATATGGAATTGCTTAAAAAAATCACTCATCTATTTGCTCTCCTTTTTGCTTTTTATTGTCAAATTTTATAACAAATTCGGTTACTTTTACCTGATACAACCATTACCAAAAACAGTGGAAATTAAAGTCATAATAAGAAGCGGTATAAGTACAGGTTTGAGAGTAGGCCAGATATCAATAAGACCTGCCGAGGCAGGTATGAACATAAGAGGCATTATATCTATTAAAAACATAGAAGCGCCTTCCACTTGCTCAAGCTTTACAACCTGTAAAACAAGTAATGCAAGCATAATGACCAGGCCATATATGCTTGCAGGTATGGGAAGTGGTAAAATAGCTTTTAACACTTCCCCCAAAAAACTTACAAATAGTATAATTGAAAAATTGTTTGATAAAACGCATAAACTCCCTACAATTCTATCAGATTGAAATCTTGCATAGTAGCTGTCATTAATTGAGCTTCTCTCATATGGCAACTGAATACAATGATTTGTTCAGGAACATTATTGGCTATCCAAAGTAAAGCTGCTCTAAGACGGATCGAATCATAGTTTACAAAGCTGTCATCGAATATAAAAGGCAATTCTTTTGCACGACCCTGCATAAGTCTTCCGGCTGCAATTCTAAGAGCCAGATATACCTGATCCATAGTACCGGAACTTGCCTGCTCTATCGGTACAAGTCTGTTTGGTGTATTTAGGAATACATTAAAATTCTCATCAATTGATATAGAATCATATACACCACCTGTTATACCTTCAATAAGTTCCGAGGCATCTTTATTCAAATAGAGTCCAAATGAATTTTTAATGGTTTCCGACAGATTCTTAAGAGTATCGATAGCAAGGTCTATTGCGTCTATTTCAAATCGAATCTTGTCATTTTCTGTAATAATATTCTTTAATGAAGTATTTGTTTCCTTCAACTGTGCAAGCTTTTCCATGAGCTTTTCAAGTTCCCACTCATTTTGCTTTTTTTGCATCAATACCGCTTGCATATGCCGCCTTTTTTTAGCACGAAGATTTTCGATATCGGCATTTAAAGCCTCACTTCTTGCTATATCTGCTTCCATAGCCTCAAAAATTCGTAACTTTTGTGGCCAATGTTTTATTTGCACGATTGATATTTTCCTCTGATATATAGTCAAATGAACCAACCCTTGCCATAAGTGTAATAAGATTTACCTTAAGCTCGGTCAAACGCCTGTTTTCCTTATTGTGAATGGTATATATGTAACTTGCAAAAATCAAGGATGCTAAAGATATAATTATAAAAAAAGCACCATTGCAAATTGAAAGCTGATACCGGTAGCGGTTGTAATAAAATTATTTTTACCGGTTTTTGAATATATAACCTGCAAGTATTACAGTTACAATCGACAGCACAAGGAATATAGTGGAATATAACTTGTTTATAGATTTTTCTGTTTCATATGCTGCAAGATAATCATTATAGCTCTTATTGAGAGCTTCTTGTAAATCTATAATTGTTTTTGTCATTAAATCCAAGGTCTGAAAGATGCTGACGCTTGGATGCGATACTTTCAATTAAAGCTTCTTTTTGAATATTTAAATCTATAATTCGCTTTTTCGGTGATGGCATCAGCCTCTTTTAGAGTTTTCAAATGTGTTTGAAAACTCGGGAGAGGAGATCTTCTTTTCCAAAGCCTTTATTTCAGTCAAGTTCTGATTATAGGTTTTAGCGGCATCAGGATCAAGCGAAGCTGTAAATGCTTTTTCTTTTCCTTCAAGAAATCCGAAGCTTTTATTGATATTTAAAGACATATTACCTGTAGTATTCATATTGGCAATATAGTTCTTAAGCTCAATAACCATCTTTGCATCAGTGGCTGATTTCAGCTGTGAAATACTTACGGTATTTGAGTAGGCTGTCTGTGAAAGTCCGCATAGAGCTTCTTTTAAGAATTCTCCGGGATTGTCAACATTCTTACCGTCAGTTTCATTTACTACAGTAAAAGGGTTTGTTGCGGTCTTTGTAAAAATCTCTTTCAATACGATAATTTTTTTGTCATGATATGAGAAACGCAAATTTCCGCCGTATATATCGCCATTACCCCAAGGTTTAAACTTGGTCCAGGTATCGCTCTTGCTGGCTCTGCCTTTTGCCCTTTCAAGACCGTAAAACATTGCCTCGATGAACATAAATATTGTTGATTTTCCGGCTTCATTATAGCCATACACAATATTCATATTATCGGCAAATTGCAAATCTTTGTTTTTGAATTTGCCAAAGCCATCAATATGCAAGCTTAGCAGTTTCATGGTTTCCCCCTTTCATCAGTAGTTCTAAGTAATGCGTTTATTCCGTAATAAAGAGCCTTTTTATCAAGTTTACTCATATTAGGCCTGTCAAGTTCACGAATAAAAATCCAATCATATCGGAAGGATGCTCGGCAAAGAGCTTGGCAAAATCGTATTTCGGTTCGGAATCATCTATTATCTCTGCAACCCTTAAGGTAGAGGTGAGTGAATCCAAGTCAAATTCAATATCCGGATCTCTGAGTCCCTTTATTTTAAATCTGTATATATTTTGTTTACCTTTGATATTAATAGTTTCTGTTAAAGAGGTATGTAACTCTGCATTTGTAGTCTCAGGAGTTACATTTATTGTCAGTGAGATATATGAAGTGTTTGAAATCTTGATAAACTCAAAGTCTTTCATAAGACGTGTTTCATTATCTATCTCACCGTAATAAATTCCGTGTTCACCGGTCTCAGTCATATCAAGCGGCTCCGGTGAACCGCAGTAAGCTCATATGTCTGTCAAAAAAGCACCTCAGGCTTATGCATATGTCCAAGAGCTATATAAGATGAAGAAATCTTATTTAATTCATTTTTATCAAATGGTAAATGAGTTGCATCACCACCGTGTAAAAGAAGTATTTTAACTCTGTCATTTTCACGAATGGAAAGTCCGGAAACAATATTTTCCTTAACCTCCCTGTCATGATATGAAAAGCCGTAGATTTCTGTATTTATGTCTCTGAAATATACACTGCTGATAGTGGAGTGGACAACAAACCACATTTTTGCCCAAGGAAAGGTAAGTATATTGTTGTTCTCTCTTAAAACAATCGTGATTTCCGCAATGATAACAACTTTTTGTGTCAGGTATTGTGGAAAAAAGAAAGTTTACTTCTTTTTAAATCACGACTGAAGGGCTGGGAATGGAAGAGATCGCCTGCAATAAGAAGAAGATCAACTTCTTTTTCTTTGCAACATCAATGATTTTGTGAAGCGAAGATTTTTACCGCATCGGCTCTTTCCTTACCCCATGGTCTATTTGAATCAGGCTTCATACCATAATGAATATCACCTGTATGTATAAATTTCATATGGCTAAAGTTTACCTCCCTTTATTATAATTCGCAATTTCCTACTGTTCTTGGGAATGGAAGTACGTCTCTTATATTTGACATTCCTGTAAGATACATAACGCATCTTTCAAATCCGAGACCGAAACCTGCATGTCTGGTTGAACCGTATTTTCTAAGATCGAGATAGAAGTCATAGTCCTTAGTGTCCATACCAAGCTCTTCTATTCTGGCTAAAAGCTTGTTATAGTCATCCTCTCTTTGGCTTCCTCCCATTATTTCACCTATTCCCGGAACAAGACAGTCCATAGCGGCAACAGTCTTTTTATCTTCATTCTCCTTCATATAAAACGCCTTGATTGCCTTTGGATAATCAGTAACAAATATAGGCTTCTTAAATACCTGCTCTGTAAGGTAACGCTCATGCTCTGTTTGAAGATCGCAACCCCATGAAACCTTGTACTCAAAGTTTTCGTTATTCTTTTCAAGTATTTCTATAGCTTCGGTATATGTAATTCTGCCGAAGTCCGACTCGGCAACATTCTTAAGTCTGTCCAAAAGTCCCTTATCTACAAACTGATTGAAGAACTCAAGCTCGGGAGCGGCATTTTCAAGTACATAGTTTATTATATATTTGAGCATGCTTTCAGCAAGATCCATATTGTCATTAAGATCACCGAAGGCAAACTCAGGCTCTATCATCCAAAACTCTGCAGCATGTCTGGTAGTATTTGAATTCTCAGCTCTGAAAGTAGGTCCGAATGTATAAATATCTCTGAATGCCATGGCAAATGTCTCGCCGTTTAACTGTCCTGAAACGGTAAGGTTGGTTTCTTTTGCCGAAGAAATCCTTGGAATAATCCACGCTGCCGTCATCTTTTAGAGGAGGATTTTGAGGATCGATAGTTGTCACTCTAAACATCTCACCTGCACCCTCAGCATCACTTCCTGTAATGATTGGAGTATGCACATATACAAAGTCTCTTTCCTGGAAGAATTTATGTATAGCATATGCTATAAGAGATCTTACTCTGAATACCGCCTGGAATGTATTTGTTCTTGGACGTAAGTGAGAGATTGTTCTCAGATACTCAAGAGTATGTCTTTTCTTTTGCAAAGGATAATCTGAACTTGATTCACCCTCGATATCAATTTGTGTAGCCTGGATCTCAAAAGGCTGCTTTGCACCCGGTGTAGCTACAAGGGTACCCTTTTATAATAAGTGCGGCACCGACATTCACCTTTGTTAATTTATTGAAATCAGATAATTTATCATTGTATACAACTTGAATTTGTTCAAAATAACTTCCGTCACTTATAACAAGGAAGCCAAAAGACTTTGAGTCTCTGTTGCTTCTTACCCATCCTCCTATTGTAATTTCAGTATCAATATACTTAGACGTATTTTTGTATATTTCTTTTTACTGTTGTCAGCTTCATTAGAATCCCTCCTTAATACCGTTTAGGCATAGATTTAGTAACATCTAATTATAGCATACATTCATTTGTTTGGACAACTTAAGAACAAATAATATTTCAAATTTTATGCAACATTTTACGCTTTTGGTAGAAGTAGCTAAAAAAATACTCAAAAAAACTTTGTGCATTTTTTTAACTCAAAAGAGCAAAAAGATGTTAATTGTATCAAAATTGGCGAGAGCAAATATTAAATTTCATCAAAACATAGAAAATTTAATGTTAAAATAAAATCTTTTATTCACAATCGAGTATATTTGTGCTATAATTCAAGTGTAAACATAAGGAATTAGCATTAGCAACGAGGTGTGTACATGATTAAAAAGGAAATGATAGCTATGCTGTTGGCAGGAGGACAAGGCAGTCGCCTTGGGGTGTTGACACATAATGTGGCGAAACCAGCAGTTTCATTTGGCGGTAAGTACAGGATTATAGATTTTCCGTTGAGCAACTGCATCAATTCAGGTGTTGATACGGTTGGAGTCTTGACTCAGTACCAGCCTCTTAGACTGAATACCCATATCGGAATCGGAATTCCGTGGGATTTGGATAGGAATATGGGAGGGGTCACTGTGTTGCCGCCGTATGAAAAATGCTGCAGGTAGTGACTGGTATTCGGGTACTGCCAATGCAATTTACCAAAATCTTGAATATATGGAAAGTTACAATCCTGACTATGTTTTAATACTTTCAGGTGATCACATATATAAGATGGATTACGAGGTAATGCTTGATTACCACAAGGCAAACAATGCCGATATCACTATTGCGGCTATGCCTGTTTCGATGGAAGAGGCATCAAGATTTGGAATACTTATAACCGACGAGAACAGCAGAGTAACCGAGTTCGAAGAGAAACCCTAAAGTTCCGAGGTCAAACCTTGCATCTATGGGAATTTATATTTTCTCATGGAAGGCACTTAAGGAATCTTTTGATTGCATTATCAAAATGAACCGGGATGTGATTTTGGTAAACATATTATTCCTTATTTGTTTAACAATGGCAGCAGGATTTTTCAGCTATGAGTTTAACGGCTACTGGAAAGATGTAGGTACTTTGGAAACATATTGGGAAGCAAATATGGAGCTTGTTGATATAATACCTGAATTCAACCTGTATGAGGAATACTGGAAGATTTATACCAAGGGCGATATTATCACTCCACAATATATTTCAGCGGCTTCGACTATCAATAAGAGTATTATTGGTGAAGGCGTAGAGGTTTACGGAGAAGTAAACAACTCTGTAATAGGTGCCGGAGTGGTTATCGAAGAGGGGGCTGTGGTTACTGACTCTATAGTTATGAAGGGCAGTAGGATAGGAGCAAACTCTAAGGTTACAAAAAGCTATTATTGCTGAAAATTCCGAGGTTGGAAAAGATTGCGAGATTGGGGCTTTTGAATTTTGTGAAAGCAAATATGATAAAAAAGTCTACAACTGCGATCTGGCAGTAATCGGGGAGAGGACAACTATCCCTGACGGTGTTGTTATTGGGAAAAATACAGCTATTTTAGGAAAGACAACCAAAGACGACTATGTGGATGGTAAACTTTTAAGTGGCGACTTCATTGTAAAGGTAGGTGGCAAGATATGAGAGCAATAGGAATAGTGTTGGCGGGCGGAAACTCAAAAAGAATGAAAGAACTTTCCAACAAGAGGGCTATTGCAGCAATGCCTATCGCCGGAAGTTACAGAAGTATAGATTTTGCACTCAGCAATATGTCAAATTCACATGTACAAAAAGTGGCTGTATTTACACAGTACAACTCCAGATCATTGAATGAACACTTGAGTTCATCAAAATGGTGGGATTTTGGAAGAAAGCAAGGTGGTTTGTTTGTTTTCACACCGACCATTACCGCTGAAAGCTCAGATTGGTATAGAGGTACCGCTGATGCATTGTATCAAAATCTTATATTTTTTGAAAAGATCTCATGAGCCGTATGTTATTATTAGTGCAGGTGATGGTATATATAAACTTGACTATAATAAAGTATTGGAGTATCATATTGAAAAGAAAGCAGATATTACTGTAGTATGCAAGAAAGCAAATGATGCAGAAGATTTGACTAGATTCGGTATGGTTTCAATAAAATGATGATGGTAGAATAGTCAGTTTTGAAGAAAAACCGATAGTTACTGATTCTGTTAATATATCCTGCGGGATATATATTATAAGAAGGAGACAACTTATTGAGCTGATTGAAAGAAGTATTGCGGAGGACAGATATGACTTCGTAAGAGATATCTTGATCAGATACAAAAATTTGAAGAGAATATATGCATATAAGATTAACTCTTATTGGAGTAATATAGCTTCGGTTGAATCTTATTACAAAACAAATATGGATTTCTTGAAGAGGGAAGTGAGAGATCATTTCTTTGTAGAGTATCCGGGTATATATTCTAAGGTTGACGATTTGCCGCCCGCAAAGTATAATCCGGGGGCTAAGGTGTCAAATTCACTTATTGCAAGTGGCTGTATCATAAACGGTACAGTTGAAAACTCAGTTCTTTTTAATAAATCGTACATAGGAAACGGTTGTATAATTAGGAATTCTGTTATTTTGAATGATGTATACATTGGCGACAACACAGTTATTGAAAACTGTATTGTAGAAAGTCGTGATACAATACGTGCAAATTCGACTTATATTGGGACAGCAGAGCAGGTCAGAATAGTAATAGAAAAAAACGAAAGATATAATCTTTAATGAGATTAAGGGGGGATTCAAATAATGCAGATTACTGATGTCAGAGTTAGAAGAATTGATAAAGAAGGTAAGATGAAGGCCGTTGTATCAATTACTTTGGATAATGAATTTGTTATTCATGATATCAAGGTTATTGAAGGTGAAAAAGGATTGTTTATAGCTATGCCAAGTAGAATGGCGGCGGATGGTGAATATAGAGATATAGCACATCCTATAAACTCTCAAACCAGAGAACTTATTTCAGACACGGTCATAGGGAAGTATGAAGCAATGTTGCTTGAAGACGCAGCAGATGTGAATGTATAATTTGATGAGTGTGAAAATTTATATTATGAAAAGTTTTTGGGGCTGTGTAAACAGCCCTTATTTAAGTTTTAAATTTGAACATTTCGGAGTTTTTGAAATATAGGTAAGCTTGATAGATTATCCTTTTCTTGGTATAATCATTTAAAACTTTTATAATAAAAAGTGATAATATTTTTGTTTTATATATCAAATATAAAAATAGGATACCATTTTAAAAATAATGGAGATGCTAATGAAAAAATAAAAAATACAAAGGCAATATTAAGGAAAAAAACTTGTGGTATTCGCTTATAGTCTTGGTATTTTTTTGCTTGAATATTATTTGTTGCACCGGGGAAAGGTTGTGGTGCAATAATTTTTACTGGCACTTTTTGCAATTATATATATTGTCGTATGGAATATTATGATTTCAAGAAATCTGTCAAATTACATGGTAGAGTATGCCATGGCAAGTGAAAGTACGCAAAATATTTTTTCTCAGGACTTGGATATACCATATGCATTAATGGATAAAAAGGTGTTATAGCTTGGAGAAACAGAGCTTTTAATGCTTTGGTGCAAAAAGACAGGTTGTCCAAAAAGATATCCATGCAATGTTTGAAAAATATCACGAAAGTGACATAGAAGAGATTGCAGATAAAGCGGATTTTCATGGTGAATATCAGGGTAGAAAATACAGAATCAGAATAACAAGATTATATGTTGAGGAAGCTTTTGTCTATACACTTTGCCTTTTTGATGAGACGGATTTGGTGGAATTACAAAATCAAAAGGATGATTCCATGCCGGTGGTTGGGCTTATCTATATGGATAATTATGACGAGGCCATGGAAAGTGTAGAAGAAGTCAGAAGATCTTTACTTGAAGCATTGATTGACAGAAAGATAAATCAGTATATAAACGGCTTTAACGGTATTGTAAAAAAACTCGAGAAAGATAAATTTTTCTTCGTTATAAAGAGGGAGAATCTTAATTCTGCTATAGATGTAAGATTTGATATTCTTGAGGATGTAAAGACTGTAAATATAGGTAATGAAATGAGTATCACTTTAAGTATCGGTATAGGATATGGAAGTGAATACCTTTCCAGAAACTATGAGCTTGCAAGAATGGCTATGGATATGGCACTTGGAAGAGGTGGAGATCAAGCCGTTGTAAAGACTGGAAAAAGAAATAAAAATATTTCGGAGGGAAAGCTCAGACTGTTGAAAAGCAGACAAGAGTTAAGGCAAGAGTAAAAGCTCATGCATTCAGAGAACTTCTGAGAATAAAGACAAAGTTATAATAATGGGGCATAAGATACTTGATATGGATGCTTTCGGGGCTGCAATAGGTATCTGGAGAATTGCAACAAGCCTTAATAAGAAGGCTCATATTTTGATGGGAGATGTAAATCCTTCGGCAAAGCCTATGGTAGAGAAGTTTAAAGCCGGAGAGTATCCTGAAGATATGTTTATAACAGAAGAGAAGGCGGCAAATATTCTCACCAATGAATCATTGATGGTAGTTGTAGATGTAAACAGACCAAGTATTACAGAGGGACCTTCACTTTTGAAGAAGGCAAAAATATTGTGGTATTTGACCACCACAGGCGAGAGCTCTGAGATAATTACAAATGCAACATTATCTTATGTGGAGACTTTTGCATCATCGGCATGTGAAATGGTATCTGAGATTGTGCAATATATATCTGACGATATTAAGTTGAAAACTTTGGAAGCTGATGCAATGTATGCAGGTATAGTTATTGATACTCAAAATTTCAATGTGCAAACAGGAGTCAGAACATTTGAGGCTGCGGCATTTTTGAAGCGCTGCGGTGCAGATGTTACCAGAGTCAGAAAAAGATGTTTAGAGAAGACGCTATTGATTACCTTGCAAAGGCTGAGGCGATTCACAATGCCGAGATCTTTAAGGAGTACTATGCTATAAGTGAGTGTGACTCACAAAATACGGCATCGCCTACTTTGGTATGTGCACAGGCTGCAAATGATCTTCTTAATATAAAGGGGATAAAAGGCAAGTTTTGTTTTTGACATTATATAATAATATAATATATATAAGTACGAGATCCATGGATGAAGTAAATGTACAGACAATTATGGAAAAACTTGGTGGAGGCGGACACAGATCCGTTGCCGGAGCACAGATAAAAAGAGGGCACAATAGAAGATGCGAAAAACGTGTGAAAGAAGTGCTAAAAGAAATGACTGAAAAAGGAGAAATATAATGAAAGTTGTTTTATTGGAAGATGTAAAATCATTGGGGAAAAAGGCGATATTGTAGAAGTAAGTGAAGGTTATGCAAGAAACTTTATCATACCTAAAAAGAAGGGTGTAGAGGCGAATCAGGAAAACCTAAATACATTAAAGCTTCAAAAAGGCTAATGAAGAGAAAATTGCAAAGGAAAAACTTGAGGCTGCAAAGGAATTGGCTGCCAAGCTTAATGAAGCAAGTGTATCATTGACAATAAAAGGTGGAAAAGACGGAAGAACTTTCGGCTCTGTATCATCAAAAAGAAATAGAAGAGGCTATAAAGAGTCAGCTTGGACTTGAGATAGATAAGAAAAAACTTGTTATTGCGGAGCCTATAAAAAAACTTTTTGGTAATCATGAAGTGAAGGTTGGTTACATAAGGATGTCACAGCTGCGTTAAAGGTAAAAAGTTGGAGAAGAGTAATGGAAGAAGCTCTGGTTAAGAGAGTGATGCCAAAACAGTATAGATGCCGAAAAAGCGGTTTTTGGGATCTATGCTGCTTGACAAAGAAGCTGTAGCAAGCGCTATAGAAGTTCTCGATAAAAATGATTTCTACAGTAAGGCATACGGCATTGTGTTTGAATGCATGGTTGAACTCTTTAATGAGGGAAAACCTATAGATTTGGTACTTATTCAAAATAAGCTTGTTGAAAAGCAGGTTCCGCCTGATATAACAAGTTTGGATTTCTTTAGAGGGATTATGGACTCGGTTCCTACATCTGCCAATATAAAAGAATTATGCAAAAATTGTTAAGGATAAACCAATGTCAGAAGGCTTATTAAAATATCCGAAGAAATAGTAAACGATTGCTATGTTGGCGAAAAGGGAGTTGATGAACTTTTTGCAAAGACAGAAAATGAGATATTTAAATTGCTCCAGACTAAAGAAACCAAAGATATAGTACCCATAAATGATGTTGTTTTTGAATGTTTTGGACAAAAATAGAAGCTGCATCTAAAAACAGTGACACTGTTACAGGTATTCCTACAGGTTTTGTGGATCTGGATTTTAAGACCAGCGGACTTCAACCTTCGGATCTTGTTTTGGTAGCGGCAAGACCTTCAATGGGTAAAAACCGCCTTTTGTCCTTAATATAGTTCAAAAATATTGCTATGAAAAAGAAGATATCCTGCATGGTTTTTCTTTTGGAGATGAGTGCCGAGCAGTTGGTAAACAGACTTTTGAGTATGGAGAGTAATGTGGATTCACAAAAGCTCCGTACAGGAAACTTAAATGACAATGATTGGAACAGTTTGATAGAAGGTGCGGTAAGTGTAGGATCTTCTACTTTGGCAATTGATGATACTCCGGTATTTCTATAAATGAGCTTAGATCAAAAGTGCAGGAAGATGAAGCTTGAAAAGGGACTGGATATAATAATAATTGATTATTTGCAGTTGATGACAGGAAGCGGAAAGGCAAATGTAAGCAGACAGCAGGAGATATCGGATATTTCAAGAAGCTTGAAAGCTTTGGCAAGAGAGATGAGAGCACCCGTTATTGCACTTTCGCAGCTTTCAAGAGCATGTGAGACCAGAACTGATCATAGACCTATGCTTTCGGATTTGAGAGAGTCGGGAGCTATAGAGCAGGATGCGGATGTTGTAATGTTTTTTTGTACAGAGATGATTACTACAATAAAGATACAGAACATCCAAATGAAGCGGGAGGTAATTATTGCAAAACAAAGAAATGGTGCAATAGGAACAATAAATCTTGTTTGGAAACCTGATATAACAAAGTTTGAAATATGGCGAGATAGATATCTATCTCGCCATATTTTAGCTTCTAAATATTTAGTTAATAAAAAAGACCCTGCTTAAAGCAGGTCTTATGATAAGTATTATTACTTTGAGCAAGTAATAATTAAGCTATGATAGCATCTGTAGGGCAAACTGAAGCACATGTACTGCAATCGATGCAAGCATCAGCGTCGATATTGAACTGAGTATCTCCCTGTGAAATTGCACTTACAGGACACTCGCCTTCACAAGTTCCAGCAACTAACGCACTTATCTGTAATTGTATATGCCATTGAAATTTCCTCCCTAAATTTATATGTTTCTCTTACTTGAGGATATTCTAATCTATTTAATGTAAAAATAACAAGAGAAAAATTGCATGTATTGAATAAAAATACAAGTTAGTACTACCTTACTTAGTGTACAATTTATACAATGAGGTATATTAATCTGAATATTCTATAAAACCTCATATATTGCTTTTTAAAAAAGGTTTTAGTATATAATATTTAATCAAGTTTAAGAAAAAGGGGAAGTTACAATGACCTTATTGGAAAATTGGAGAAATAAAAGCTACGGTGATGCAACAGATAACCAGCAAAAAGAGGAAATTTGGAAAAATTACTTTATAGTTGAAAAAGGGTATCTATGAGAGTATTTTAAAGAACCCTAAAGATGTTATCAAATGCACTGTGGCTGAATTGGCAACAAAGTTTGATACTGATATACAGACTATTACCGGATTTTTGGACGGTATAAATGATTCACTTAATAAGCCTAATCCTATCGAGGAGATGAAGGAAGATACAGAAATCAGTCTTGATATTGATTTGGAGAAGCTTTACTACAACATGGTAGAAGCTAAGGCGGACTGGCTTTACAATTTGCCTGAATGGGACAGTCTTTTGGACGAGGAGAAGAGAAAAGAACTCTACAAGACTCAAAAGAAGAGCGGTACAGTTGTAAAAGAGAAGAAAGTCGGCAGAAACGATCCATGTCCATGCGGAAGTGGAAAAGAAATATAAATTCTGCTGTGGAAAGAACTAAATAATGGTATTGTTTTAGGTGGCGGTTTGACGTCACCTAAAAATTTTTAAGGAAAAATGATGGAGCAATATACAAATTTTGCAAAAGTATATGATTTGTTCATGGATAATGTACCCTATGATAAATGGGTGGAGCAGATAAAAGATATATTATATAAAGAAGATATTAAAGACGGTTTGATATGTGACTTGGGTTGCGGTACCGGAGCAATTACCGAAAGGCTTTGCAAAATCTCGGATATGATATGATCGGTATAGATAATTCATATGATATGCTTGATGTCGCTATGGATACGCTTCCGGCAATGATATATTATATCTTTGCCAGGATATGAGAGAGTTTGAGCTATACGGTACAGTAAGGGCAATAATATCCAGATGTGACAGTTTAAATTATATAAAGAATTTATCCGAGCTAAAAAGAAGTCTTTGCTTGGGTGAATAATTATCTGGATCCTAAAGGTCTTTTTTTATTTTTTTGATATGAATACTGTATATAAATATCAAAACATACTGGGAGACAATACTTTTGCGGAAGTAAGAGATCAGGCAAGTTTTATATGGGAAAAATACATATGACAGCGATAAAAAGGATTAATGAATATGACTTGAACATCTTTATAAAGCTTGAAGGTGATAATTACAAAAGATTTGAAGAAAAGACATGTACAAAAAGTCTTATACCTTTGAAGAGATAGTATCTGCAATAGATGAAAGTAATATGGTTCTTGAAAAATATTTGGATGCCGATACATATGGGGATGTGAGTGAAAAAGACTGAGAGAATACTTTTTATAGCTAGAGAGAGGGGTAAGTAAATGAAGGATTATATGGTGAAAGCCACTGCAGCAAACGGATATATCAGAGCTTTTGCTGCAAATACCAAGGATTTGGTTGAGGAAGCAAAAAATGACCACAATACTTCGCCTGTAGCTACTGCGGCATTGGGAAGAATGCTTACTGCAGCGGCTATGATGGGAAGCATGATGAAGGGGGAGAAAGATCTTCTTACTTTTTAAAAATAGAGGGTGACGGTCCTCTGGGAGGAGTAATTGCAACGGCAAACAATAAAGGTGAGGTAAAGGGATATCCTTTCAATCCTACTGTTATTATTCCTCCAAATGCCAAGGGCAAGCTTGACGTAGCTGAGGCTATAGGTATAGGACTTATGAGTGTTATAATGGATACCGGAATGAAGGAGCCTTATGTAGGGCAGGTGGCTCTTCTTTCAGGAGAAATAGCGGAAGATTTGACATACTACTATGCAACAAGTGAGCAGACACCTTCAAGTGTTGGTCTTGGTGTACTTTTAAATAAAGATAATACAATAAATGCAGCAGGCGGATTCATTATACAGCTTATGCCAAACTGTCCAGATGAGATAATAGACAAGTTGGAGGCCAAAATAAATAATTTAAGTCCTGTTACTACAATGCTTAGTGAGGGAATGTCCCCAAATGATATACTTAAGTATATTCTTGGAGATATGGATCTTGAATTTAATGAAAGCCTTGATCTTTGTTTTAAAATGCAATTGTGATAAGGGAAGAATTGAAAAGGCTCTTATCAGTGTGGGTGAGAAGGATTTGCAGGAAAATGATAGATGACGGTAAGCCTATAGAGGTAAAATGTCATTTCTGCAATAAAGCATATGATTTTGATGTGAATGAGCTTGAGGAGATGCTAAAAAAAGCTAAATCCTAGTCGTTTTAAAGTTAAGACAGAAAGTGCTATAAAAAAAGAGCTCTATATAGAGCTCTTTAAACATATCCGATTATCTGACTACTGTAACATTTACAGCCTGTGGACCCTTAGCACCTTCTGTCAAATCATACTCAACTGAGATTCCCTCATCAAGAGTCTTAAATCCTTCCATGTTTAAATCGGAAAAAGTGTACGAATACGTCACTTCCGCCTTCATCTGAGATGAAACCGTAACCTTTTTGGTTATTAAACCACTTAACTGTACCTCTGTTCATAATAATGCCTCCAAATAAAAAGTGTAACTACAGAAAAATTCAAGTGGTAATTTTTATCTGTAATAGTATATTATCATGGAATGTATAGATTGTCAAATATTTAATTAGAGGAGATAGATAATTATGCATAATAACAGTGTATTTAATCATTTAAAGACAATAAATAAACATAAGCTCACCGTAATGGACCTTTGTTTTAAAATAGGCTTAATTAAGCAGGGATTCATGCACGATTTAAGCAAATATTCACCGGAAGAGTTTATTATAGGTATAAAAATACTATCAGGGAGACAGAAGTCCTAATGCTGTAGAGAAGCTTGAAAAAGGATATTCAAGTGCGTGGTTGCATCATAAGGGAAGAAATAAACATCATTTTGAGTATTGGATTGACTATGGTCCTGACGAAAAAGACGGACTTATGGGTATGAAAATGCCTTTAAAAATACGTGCTTGAGATGTGTTGTGACAGAATCGTTGCTTCGAAAGTGTATTCAGGGGATAATTACACAACAGATGTGCCTTGGAATTATTATTGTAAGAGAAAAGACTATATTGATCTGCATGAGGATACAAGAGCATTGCTGGAAAAAAATTCTTCTAATGAATAAGAATGAGGGTGAAAAAGAAGGCTTTTGGCATATATGAGATGGCTTTTAAAAACATCCATATATATATTGATTTTATATTATAAATTGTGTAAAAATGAAAAATATATATTGAGTTATATACAAAAGTCCTTATAATCAGAAATTATAAGGACTTTATAAATTTAAGAAAATATTTTTGATATTTTTTTGCATCTATTTTCTGAATAATATAATTATTGTTTTAATAGTTTAAAAATGTTTGAATATTTCGACAATATATTTACTGAAAAACTCTTTGTTATCAAGGCCTAGTTTTGCTAAATTAATATATTTATCTTTAGTTTTATAATCTTTTTAAATATTTCGCCAATGTATGGCGCATTAAAGCATGGTATATATTCGGAAAAACTGTTTTATATAGGCGGTTTGTTTGGTGGCTTTCTTCTTCACGGTTTTGTCTACAAATTCACCGATACTTTTATGTATGGCATAGTCTTCAATTGTCAGATAATAGTAATCCTTATAATTTTTCAAAGAAAAACTTCAACTCATATCTTAATATAGGTATAGCCGCTTTTACCTTATTTTCTGAAATATATAGGGATATATCATTATCAATCTTCAAATCATGTGGTAATCTTTCGTTACAGCTGTAGTATAAAAAAATAGTGTATCATCATTTATGTTGTAGGAATCAAGAGTAAAATTTGAATTAAAAAAATCAGGGTAGGAGAGCATTTCAACGACTTTTAGTGATGCCAAGCAGATCTTCCTCATTATGTAAAAAGAAGATCTTGTAAAATCCGTGAGTCTTTGTTTTGTGTATAGTCATAGTAAAAATCTATGAGCTCGCCTCCTGTATATTTATCCTTTCTATACAACCCAAGAAATTCCTCCAATGACTTCTGGTTCATTCTTTCAAGCCTCGAGAGGATTTTTTTTAAATGCCTTACTTTTTGTAAATGTCAATACTTGTATAGTCATCAAGAGGATTAAACAGATAGTACTGCTTTTGCGCATTCTCTTATATAAGGAAGATCAAATCCGTCACCGTTGAAGTGAATCAAGGTATCAAAATTACCTGCATATTCATAAAAAGATTGCAACATAGCCGTTTCATCAGACATGCTTTTCAGAAAACCACTGTTTAAATTGCAGTTTATCATTTTCGATACTTATACAGCCTATAAGATAAAGTTTTTGAATTTTTTTAGGCTGAGTCCTGTTGTTTCTATATCAAAAAGTATCTTAGCAGGATCTCCTATTTTTTTGATAAATCATATTTTTATATTGTTTGGAAAAATCTTTGTTATTTCTTTCATAACTGTATTATAATATCTCGGTATGTTTTAATCAATAATTTGCGAAAGTGTGTTCGATTTTTATTTGATTTGTAATCAAGCAATATGATATTATAGTCTAAATATAAAATTATTGGGAAGAAATATGATTGCATATATAAAAGGAATTGTTGTAGAAAAAAATATTGACAATGTAATAGTAGAATGCGCAAGTCTGGGATACGAAGTATTTGCTTGTAGCAGAGATTTGGAGAATATATCAAAAGGAAAAAGACATTGTTATACATACATATTTAAAAATTTCAGAGGATGCACATACATTATATGGATTTTTAGACAGAGCCGATTTGACTATGTTTAAAAAAAGCTTATAGGTATAAGCGGAGTAGGACCTAAAGCGGCACTTAGTATAATGTCAACATTAAGTACGTTTGATTTGAAGATGGCTATAGTATCGGATGATCATATAGGCTACTCAGTGCGGCGCAGGGAATCGGGCCTAAGATTGCCAAGAGGATAATTCTTGATTTAAAAGAAAAGGTTGATTTGGATAATATTACATCAATAGAAAGTGAAAACACCATAAATAACGGGGTGCAAGCTGAAGTGGCAGAAGCTTTGACCTCTTTGGGATATTCAAGCAGTGAGGCTTATAAGGTATTAAGAAGTATTGAAATAAATGATTCTGATACAACTGAGGATATACTGAAAATTGCCTTGAAAAAGATGGCAATCTTCTAGAAAAATATAGTAGGCATGGAAATGGAAAAGAGAATAATATCAACTGAGATAACCAAAGAAGATAAACAAATAGAAAAAAAGCTTAAGGCCGCAATATTTAAAATGAATATATAGGTCAGGAAAAATAAGGAATAATCTTAAGATTTACATTGATGCGGCAAAGCTTAGAAAAAGAAAGCCTTGACCATGTGCTTTTTTTACGGTCCTCCGGGACTTGGAAAGACTACCTTTGTAATATTATTGCAAATGAAATGGGTACAAACTTAAAGGTAACATCCGACCTGCTATTGAAAAAGCCGGGGATATGGCTGCTATTTTAAATAATTTAAATGAGGGTGATGTACTCTTTGTGGATGAGATACATAGGCTGAACCGTCAGGTAGAAGAGGTGCTGTATCCGGCAATGGAAGATTTTGCGATTGATATTGTGATAGGAAAGGAAGCGGGAGCAAGGAGTATCAGACTTGATTTGCCGAAGTTTACTTTGGTGGGTGCAACCACAAGAGCGGGACTTCTTACAGCACCGCTTAGAGACAGGTTCGGTGTGGTACAAAAACTTGAATTTTACACAACAGACGAGTTAAAAGAGATTGTAAAGCGCTCATCAATAGTTTTGGGCGTGGAAATAGATGAGAGCGGAGCTGTGGAAATTGCCAGAAGAAGTCGTGGTACCCCAAGACTTGCAAACAGGCTTTTAAAGCGTGTCAGAGATTTTGCACAGGTAAAGTACAATGGAGTGATTAATAAGAAGGTTGCCGATTATGCACTGGATATCCTCGATGTTGACAAACTTGGGCTTGATAACAATGACAGAATGATCTTGCTTACTATCATAGAAAAATTCGCCGGAGGCCCGGTAGGGCTTAATACTTTGAGTGCCGCATTGGGTGAGGATGCGGGTACCTTGGAAGAGGTATATGAGCCCTATCTTTTGATGAACGGACCTCATAAACAGAACGCCGGGGAAGGGTTGCTACAGAGAATGCATATATTCATCTCGGTATTGAAATGGAAGGTTAAAAATGAATAATGTAGAGCTTTTGGCTCCTGCAGGCTCATATGAGAGTCTGGTGGCGGCGGTCAATGCGGGAGCGGATGCGGTATATATAGGTGGGAAAAAGTTTTCGGCCAGAGCATATGCTGATAATCCGGAAGAGGATATTTTAATAAAGGGTATTGAATATGCCCATACTTTTGGTGTAAATGTCTATATGACAGTGAATACACTTTTAAAGGAAAATGAAATAGGGGAGCTTTTCGACTATATAAAGACTTACTATAATGCAGGTGTTGATGCTGTTATAGTACAGGATCTTGGTGTATTTGAATTTATAAGAAAGCATTTTCCGAAGTTAGCTGTACATGCAAGTACTCAGATGACAATAACCGGAAGCTATGGAGCTATATTTTTAAAAAATCAAGGAGCAAGCAGAATAGTTCCTGCAAGAGAGATATCTTTGGAAGAAATAAAAGATATTGATAAAAAGAGTGATATTGAGATAGAATGCTTTGTTCATGGTGCACTTTGCTATTCATATTCCGGCCAATGTCTTATGAGTTCAATGATTGGTGGAAGAAGCGGAAACAGAGGAAGATGCGCTCAAACATGCAGACTTCCATATGATGTATATGATGATAATAAAAAACTTAATAAATCTGACGAGAGAAATCTTTTAAGTTGTAAAGACCTTTTGTAGTTTGGATATTTTTGCCGGATCTTATAGAAGCCGGAATCGATTCTTTGAAAATAGAGGGAAGAATGAAAGCGCCAAGATATACCGCAGGTGTGGTAAGTATCTGGAGAAAGTATCTGGATCTTTATAATGAAAAAGGAAGAGCCGGATATAGGGTGGAGAAAGCGGATAGAAAACTTTTGCTTGATCTCTTTGACAGAGGAGGACAAACTGACGGATATTATAAAGAGCATAATGGTAAGGGACATGATTGCTTTTGCGTGAAAAGCCAAGTAGTAAGCAGGTGAATACAGAGTACTTTAATTATTTGGATAAGACTTTTGTTGACGGCAAAAAGCAACTGGCTGTTTCAGGTTCAATTAAATTAAAAGAAAATATGCCTATAACATTTGATGTAAGTATAAATAATTTGAATGAAGTTTATGGCAGAGATGAAGAATTCGATAACTTTATATCTGTAGAGATCCTCGGTGAGATACCTCAGCCGGCAAAGAACAAGGCTGTTTCTTTGGAGGATGTGGATAAGCAACTTAAAAAGACCGGTAACAGCTTGTTTTATTTTGAAAATCTTATTATAGATATGGATGATAATCTCTTTATTCCTTTAAAGTCTCTAAATGAGATAAGAAGAGAGGCTTTGGATAAGCTTGAAGAGAAAATCTTAACAAGATATACAAGAGATGACTCGGATATAAAGGAATATGAAGGATTTATACATCCGATTATAAGTGGACGAAAAAAAGAATCTGATAGAATAAAGCTCAATATTCTTTGCGAAAATATGGAGCAGATAGATGCTGCAATACAATTTGCAAAGGAAGAAGATTTTATATTTGATGAAATCAGTATAGAGAGTGAACTGCTTGGATGTGAAGGTATTGCTGAAAAAAATAAACTTAATAAAGTCTTGTTCAAATATCTGCAATTTATATATGCCGCATATCTTTAGAGATGAGGCGAAGAGATTTTTACAAAGCATCTAAAAGAGATTAAAAATTTTTGAATTTGATAACTTTATAGTCAGAAGTTTGGAAGAGATTTTTATATAAATGATAATATAGACAGTGTGGCAAGTATTATAATTGATTATAATATCTATGCTTATAATAAAAACACTATAGATTTTTATAATGAAAAGTTTAATGTAAAACAGACTTACATATCCTTTGGAACTTAATCTGGGTGAAATAAAGCAGCTTGAAAACAGCGGAAATGAAATGATTGCCTATGGAAAGATACCTATGATGGTTTCGGCACAGTGCTTAAAAAAGACTACAAAGGGCTGTGATCATAAAAGGGAAGTGCTTGTACTAAAGGATAGAAAAACAGTGAGATGCAGGTAAAAACACATTGTGATTTTTGCTATAATACTATACTTAATTCAAAAGCCGCTTTCTGTTATAGGAATGGAAAAAGATATAAAAAGATTGCACTCGGAACTTTAAGACTTTGGTTTTACAACAGAGAATGCCCGGGAAACAAAGTCGGTTATAAGAAAATATATAGATTATTTTATAAAAAGGCCTTGATGTTGAAAAATATTGATGATTTTACAAGAGGACATTTAAAAAGAGGTATAGAGTGATATGTTCTTTACTATAGCCAAGCATTGGTTTATACTTCTTTTAGGTATCACTAAAGTGGAGGTGTGGAATGATAGAAGCAACTAGCTGCGGTGGTGTAGTCATATATCATGGTAAGATATTGACCTTGTTTAAAAATTATAAAAATAAATATGAGGGCTGGGTTTTTACCAAAAGGGACTGTTGAACCGGGTGAAATATCTGAACAGACTGCACTTAGGGAGGTTTATGAAGAAAACCGGAGCAAAAGGTAAAAATAGTACAATTTATAGGAACTAGCCATTATACATTTAACACAAGTACGGAAGTCATTGATAAAAAAGTACATTGGTTCTTGATGAAGGCCGACAGCTATTTTTCAAGACCTCAAAGAGAAGAGTATTTTGTGGATTCCGGATATTATAAATATCATGAATCTTTTCATCTATTAAAAGTTTTCAAATGAAAGAATGATGCTTGAAAAGAGGGTATAATATGTATATGGACTTAAAAAGAATAGGGAGATGGGATGATAGATTTTAAAAGAGTTTATGTAATGAATTTGGAAAATGCCATAAGAGGCGCAAGAAATCCTATGAATTCATGGGGTAGATCGGACAGTTATTATGATGAAAAACGGTCAGTATGTTTTGGGAGAAAATGACCTTTCTCTTGCTAAGAGACTTAGAAATGCAGGTACAAGCGATCACAGAAAATATTTAAGACAGGTAATGCTTTCTGTCGATATAACAGCACCTATGTATTGGTGGAAAGAATATGATACCTATAAGGTGGCTACAGTGGCAAATTCCACATCCACAATGCATAAGATTCATTCAAAGCCTTTTGGAATAGATGATTTTTCACATGATCATCTTAGCGAGAACGGTCTGAAAGTTTTAAAAGGTCTTGTAGATGAAATGGAAAAGATAAGACTTGAATATGTGGAGACTAAGGATAAAGCACTTTGGTATGATCTTATACAGCTTTTACCTTCAAGTTATAATCAAATGAGAACTTGTACATTAAACTATGAAACACTCATTAATATTTATAAATCAAGAAAAACATCATAAACTTGATGAGTGGAGAAGTTTTTGTGCGTGGATAGAGACATTGCCTTATGCAAAGGAACTTATTATAGCTGAGGAGTAGAATGAATATAATTGTTTCTGTAGATAAAAAATGGGGGATAGGAAATAAAGGAAAGCTTCTGGTTTCCATACCCAGAGATATGAAACTTTTTAGGGAAGAGACTATCGGAAAGGTGATAATAATGGGACATAATACATTATTATCACTTCCGGGTGCTCAGCCGCTTTCAGGAAGAGAGAATATAGTTTTATCAAAAGATAAAAATTTGAAAATAAAAGGGGCTACAGTATTGCACAGTATAGAGTCATGTATGGAGTACCTTAAAGAAAAGAATATAAAGGATGAGAATGTTTTTGTGATAGGGGGAGAAAGCGTGTATAGGGATTTCTTGCCCTATTGTAATGTTGCCCATGTTACATATATTGATTACGAATATGAGGCTGACAGACATTTTCTGAATCTTGATATGGATAAGGAATGGAGTCTTTGCCTTGAAACAGAGGAAGAGACATATTTTGATATACCTTATACATTCAGATTATACAAGAGGGTTTAGTTAAGTATAATTTTGAAAGGCAAAAAGATGGATAAGAAATTTGATTTATTGACTTTTGGTCAGGCACTTTTAAGACTTTCACCTGTAAGAGATGACAGACTTGTAAGGGGAGATACTCTTATCAGACAGGTTGGCGGTGCAGAGTTAAATGTTGCGGTAGGGGCTTCACTTCTTGGTTTAAAGACAGGTGTTATCACAAAGCTGCCTTCCCATGAAATGGGTGCTTATATAAAGAATACCATCAGATCCTATGGCATAAGTGATGATTATATAATTTATGATACAAATAAAGATGCTAGAGTGGGAATATATTTCTATGAGAATGGCGCATATCCGAGAAAACCTAATGTAATATATGACAGAAAAACACCTGTTTTGAAAGTATAAGTGTGAATGAGTTTCCTGAAGATATGTATCAGTCCACCACATGTTTTCATACAACAGGTATAACATTGGCACTCTGTGAAAAGTCCCGAGAAACAGCCATAGAAATGATAAAGAGGTTCAAAGAAAAAAGGATCAATAATATCTTTTGATGTAAATTTCAGAGCAAATCTTTGGTCGGGTGATGAGGCGAGAGAAACAATAGAGAAGATATTGCCATATGTTGATATTTTCTTTTGTTCTGAAGATACAGCCAGACTCACATTCGGTAAGACCGGAGATGTAAGAGAAATGATGAAGTCATTTACCGAAGATTACCCTATCTCGATAGTTGCATCAACACAAAGAACAGTTCATTCGCCAAAGGTGCATGACTTTGGTTCTGTAATATACAATGCGTATCAAGATAAGTATTATACACAAAAGCCTTATAAGGCTATAGATGTTGTTGACAGAATCGGAAGTGGAGATGCTTATATTGCGGGAGCATTATATGGTCTTTTACATTATAGGCTGGACTGTGAAAAAGCCGTTACTTACGGTAATGCATATTCGGCTGTAAAAACACTATACCGGGTGATGTGCCTTCGTCAAATCTACATGATATCGACAGTATTATATCGGATCATAATATGACTGAAGGCTATAAGTCTGAAATGAACAGGTAGCAAATAATAACATTTAAGGTCAAATTAGCTAAAAATAACGAACTGTTCTGATATATTGCTTTTTATTTAGTTTGTTTTGTTTTTTGTGTTAATATTAAAGTTGAGATTTTATCTATTTGGAGGGATAAGCAATATGTTTCCTATTGTGAAGAAAAAGAAAATTGGCTGAAAACATATATTTGTTTGATGTTTTGGCTAAAAGAGTAGCAGCAAAATGTCTTCCGGGAGAGTTTGTTATAGTAAAAGCAGGATAAGCAGGAGAGAGAATTCCTCTTACAATTTGTGACTATGACCGTGAAGCCGGAACTGTTACAATAGTTATACAGGTTATTGGTGGCTCAACCAAGCTGATTACAGAGGATTAAACGAAGGTGATGAGTTTATGGACTTTGTAGGACCACTTGGTAATCCAAGTGATCTTATATCAGAAGATATAGAGGAATTAAAGAAGAAGAAAAATTCTTTTTGTAGCCGGTGGACTTGGAACAGCTCCTGTATATCCACAGGTTAAATGGCTCTTTGAGAGAGGTATAAAGGCTGATGTAGTTCAGGGTGCAAAGAGCAAAGACTTTGTTATACTTGAAGATGAGCTTAAGTCTGTATCTGACAATTTATATGTATGTACAGATGACGGTTCTTACGGATTTAAGGGACTTGTAACAGATAAGATAAAAGATCTTGTTGAAAATGAAGGCAAGAAGTATGACCATTGTGTAGTTATCGGTCCTATGATCATGATGAAATTCGTAGCACTTCTTACTAAGGAACTTGGTATACCTACAATTGCAAGTATGAACACAATCATGGTTGACGGTACAGGTATGTGTGGTGCCTGCAGATTATCTGTCGGTGATGAAATTAAGTTTGCATGTGTTGACGGCCCTGAGTTTGATGCACATGAGATCAATTTCAACGAAGCACTTCAAAGATTACAGATCTACAAGTCTGAAGAAGGCAAGGAACTTTTTGAAGATAGTAGAAGGTGATACACATCATGGCGGATGTGGCGTATGTGGAGGTGACAAATAATGGCACAGGATATGTGGAAGAAAGTTGCTGTTGCTGAGCAGGAGCCTGAAGTAAGAGCTAGAAATTTTGAAGAGGTATGCCTTGGATATACTAAGGAAGAAGCTATGGCTGAGGCTGCCAGATGTTTTAATTGTAAAAATGCAAAATGTATACAGGGATGTCCTGTTTCTATAGATATTCCTGCATTTATACAGGAAATATTAAAGGGCAATATTGAAGGTGCATCAGATGTTATTGCGCAGTCAAGTTCACTTCCTGCTGTATGTGGAAGAGTTTGTCCTCAGGAAACACAGTGTGAGGGTGTATGTATCAGAGGAAACAGAGGTGAGGCTGTTTCAATCGGTAAGCTTGAGAGATATGTTGCCGACACTGCAAGAAGTATGGGAATTAAGCCAAAGGCAAACCCGAACAAGAACGGTAAGAGAGTTGCTGTAATCGGTTCAGGTCCGGCCGGACTTAGCTGTGCGGGAGATCTTGCAAAGCTTGGATATGAAGTTACAATATTTGAAGCATTACATGAGCCGGGCGGAGTTTTGATATATGGAATTCCTGAGTTCAGATTACCGAAGGATGAGGTTGTTTTACCTGAGATTCAAAATGTTATAGATCTTGGAGTAAAGATTGAGACAGACGTTATCATCGGAAAAACTGTTACAGTAGACGAGCTTTTGGAAGAAGAGGGATTTGATGCCGTATTTATCGGTTCAGGTGCAGGTCTTCCAATGTTTATGGGAATTCCGGGTGAGAATGCAAACGGTGTGTTCTCAGCTAATGAGTACCTTTACAAGAAACAATCTTATGAAAGCTTTTTAAGGAAGATTACCATACTCCTATTATAAAGAGTAAAAAGGTATGTGTTGTAGGTGGTGGAAACGTGGCAATGGATGCCGCAAGAACCGCACTCAGACTTGGAGCTGAAGTACATGTTATATACAGAAGAAGTGAAGCTGAATTACCGGCAAGAGCGGAAGAAGTTCACCACGCAAAGCAGGAAGGTATTATATTTGATATACTTACAAACCCTGTTGAGATCCTTGAGGATGAAAAAGGGTTGGGTAAAGGGCATGAAAGTTATCAGAATGGAACTTGAGAGCCTGATGCCAGCGGCAGAAGAAGACCTGTAGAGGTAAAGGGAAGTGAATTCGTTATTGACTGTGATACTGTTATCATGTCACTTGGTACTTCACCTAAACCCACTTATCTCAAGAACTACTGAAGGTCTTGAGATCAATAAGTGGAAATGTATTGAAGCTGATGAGAAAACCGGACAAACTTCAAGAAAGGGAGTTTTCGCAGGTGGTGATGCCGTAACAGGTGCGGCTACAGTTATTCTTGCCATGGAGGCCGGAAGAGCCGGAGCAAAAAGGAATACATGAGTATCTCTCAGAAAAATAAATATAAAAATAATGTAGTTTATTAAAAGCCTTTATAACCAAATCAGTGAAAAAGTTTTGGTTATAAAGGCTTTGTTATATCCTTAGGTTATATCTGTTATAAAAAAATATATATACATTTGTAATCTGTTTATTGACAGAGCCATATGAAATAAATATAATGAAACGAGTTTTATAAAAATTTAATTTATGGAGGAATTATGAAAAAGATTATTATTGCCGGTAATGGCATTGACATTCGGATTGGCATTAACAGCTTGTGGAAACTCAGGGTTCAGATAAGGCGGCAGATTCAGGTTCAAAAGCTGAAACTGCAGCGGCTTCTGCAGACGGAGATGTATTTACAATAGGAACTACAGGACCACTTACAGGAAGTGCTGCATCTTACGGTAACTCGGTAAAGAACGGTGCTACTATAGCAATTGATGAAATCAATGCTGCAGGTGGTGTAAAGGTTGGAGATAAGACATATACATTGGCACTTAACTTCCAGGATGATGAAGCTAAGGAAGATAAGGCGGTAAACGCATATAACAACTTGATGGACAGTGGAATTAATGTATTTATGGGAGCTGTAACAAGCGGTTCATCACTTGCGCTTACAGATTTAACTGCTAAGGATAATATCTTACAGATCACACCTTCAGGTTCAGCTAAGGCAATCACAGAAAATCCTAATGTTTTCAGACTTTGCTTTACAGATCCGCTTCAGGGAAAGATGATTGCAGATTTCGTCGTAGATCAGGGATATGAGAGTGTTGCCGTTCTTTACAATAACTCTGACGAGTATTCAACAGGAGTATATGAGGCTTTCAAAGAGGAGCTTAACGCTACCGGAAAGTCTGACTTACTTGTAAATGATCAGTCATTTTACAAGTGATGATGTAGACTTTACAACTCAGTTGACACAGATTAAGGCATCAGGAGCTAAGCTTATCTTTGTACCTGGATATTATGAAGCGGCAGCATATATTGTACAGCAGGCAAAGCAGCAGGGTATCGATGCGGCATTTGTAGGTTCTGACGGTTGGGACGGAGTTTTTATCTCAGGTTACAGATCTAAGCGCTGTTGAGGGTGCGGTATTCTTAAGTCCGTTCTTGGCTTCAGATCCTTCTGCGGCAGATTTCACAAAGGCATATGAGACTGCATATAAGGCAACACCTGATCAGTTCGCAGCTGACGGATATGATACAGTATATGTAATCAAGGCTGCAATGGAGAAGGCAGGAAGCATCAAGAGCGATGATCTTATCAAGGCTATAACTGAGATAGAGGTAAACGGTATCACAGGAAAGGTATCATTTAATGCTGATGGTGAGCCAAATAAAGAGCCGAAGTTTGTTACTATAACAAATGGCGAGTATAAGCTTTTTGAGTAATCTATGAAATTTTAAAGAGGACGGGATTATTGTCCCATCCTCTTTTTTCTGACATAGACCTCGGAAAGCTTCTAGCATGTGGTAGGAGTTTTCCGTAGTTTAGGTAAAGAGGGGTAAAAAAATGTTAATTAACTTTATTGAACAGTTAATAAACGGATTGAGAACCGGAAGCATTTATGCATTGATAGCTATCGGTTATACAATGGTATACGGTATAGCGAAAATGATAAATTTTTGCTCATGGAGATATAATAATGGTGGGAGCGTATGCTCTTTATTTTAGTATATCGGTATTGGGTTTACCTGTTCCGGTAGCGCTTTTAATAACTGTTGTTGTATGCTCCGTTTTGGGCGTTTTGATTGAAAAGATAGCGTATAAGTCGCTTAGAAAGGCACCACCTTTTGGCAGTGCTTATTACAGCTATAGGTATGAGTTTCCTTTTACAAAGCAGCTCTTTTGTTATTCTTCGGTTCTACACCGATACCGTTTCAATCAGTAATTCCGAATGAAAAATATAAAGCTGGGACCGGTTGTGATTTCAAGTATTACTTTGGTCACTTTAGTGGTTACTGCTGTTGCAATGGTATTGCTTACATTGTTTATAAACAAAACCAAGCTTGGTTCGGCCATGAGAGCGGTTTCAGAGGACAAGGGTGCGGCAGAGCTTATGGGAATCAATGTAAACAGCACTATTTCCATGACCTTTGCAATAGGTTCGGCACTTGCGGCAGTTGCAGGAATCTTATACATAAGTCAGTACCAGTCTATGAAGCCTACACTTGGAGCACTTCCGGGTATAAAGGCGTTTGTGGCTGCCGTTCTTGGAGGTATAGGAAGTATACCCGGTGCAATGCTTGGAGGAATACTTCTGGGACTTATTGAAAGTGTGTCAAAGGCATATATTTCTACAGAGCTTGCTGATGCTATTGTATTTGGAGTTTTGATAGTCGTTTTATTATTCAGACCTTCAGGACTTTTGGGTAAGAAGAAGATTGTAAAGGTGTAGGTGTGGTATGAAGATATTAAATAAAAAAACTATATTTAATATAGCGATAATGTTGCTGGCCTATGCATTGGTTTTTGTATTGATAAACTCAGGACTGCTCAGCAGACAATATAAATCATTGATAGTTCCGATATGTGTAAATATCATGTTGGCGGTTTCATTAAATCTTGTAACGGGATTTTTAGGAGAGCTTTCCTTAGGTCATGCAGGCTTTATGTCGATAGGTGCATATACAAGCGCTTTGATTTCTATAAATACAAGCTTTTTGCCACCTGTGCTATCTTTCTTTATAGCATTGGTATGCGGTTGTATTTTGGCGGCTGTATTCGGATTTTTAATAGGAGTACCTGTACTTAGACTTAGGGGAGACTATTTGGCCATAGTAACACTTGCTTTCGGTGAGATAATAAAGTCTATTATAAATTATTTGAATTTTACCGGAGGATCAAAGGGCCTCAGTAAGATTCCTTTATATTCAGATTACAATAATTTTACCATTGTATTTATTATCATGGTAATATGCATAGTGTTGATTTCAAATCTTATCAATTCAAGAGACGGAAGAGCGATAAAGTCTATTCGTGACAATGATATTGCGGCGGAGTCTATCGGAATAAAGATAAGTAAGTACAAGGTAAGTGCTTTTTGTTATAGCTGCAGGATTTGCAGGACTTGCAGGTGCATTATATGCGCATAATGTAGGAATTATAAAAACCAAGTATATTTGACTATAATAAATCAATTGAGATACTTGTATTCGTAGTTCTCGGCGGTATGGGAAATATTCGGGTTCAATTATTTCAGCAATCATACTTACAATATTGCGGAGTTCCTAAGAGGTGCGGATAATTTAAGAATGTTGCTTTATGCAATTGTATTGATTTTGATGATGATATTTTAATAACAGTAAGTTTAAGGCCAATTTATCAATGAATAAAACCTTTAGAAAGCTTAGAAAGGAGGATTAATGCTGGAGTGTAAGAATCTAGGTATTCAATTTGGTGGATTAAAAAGCGGTAGATAATTTTTAATCTTAATATTGAAAAAGGAATGTTATACGGTCTTATCGGACCGAACGGTGCAGGAAAGACTACAGTTTTTAACCTCTTGACAGGAGTTTATAAGCCGACCGGAGGTACAATAAGACTTGACGGAAATTTGATAAACGGAAAAACACCTACACAGATTAACAATATGGGTATTGCCAGAACATTTCAAAAATATCCGACTTTTCTCAAATATGTCGGTTCTTGATAATGTAAAAGTGGCATTACATGAAAAAGGTGAAATATCCTTTACTTACATCCATGACTCATATGTTCGGATTTTCAAAAAAAGAAAAAGAGATGGATGATTTAGCTTTGGAGATACTGGATGTATTTTCGCTTAGTTCTAAAAAGGATGTTTTATCAGGGAATTTGCCATATGGTGAGCAGAGAAAACTTGAGATAGCAAGAGCTCTTGCAACAAGTCCTTCTCTACTGCTGCTGGACGAGCCTGCAGCAGGTATGAATCCTAATGAGACAGAAGAGCTTATGGGAACTATCAGAAAAATAAGAGATATGTATGGTCTTACAATTCTTTTGATTGAACATGATATGAAACTGGTGGCAGGAATATGTGAAAAGCTTACAGTACTTAATTTCGGTACTGAGCTTGCAAGCGGAACACCGAGTGAAGTACTTAATAATCCTGATGTAATTACAGCATATCTGGGAGAGTAGGAGGAACGATGGAAATATTAAAAGTAAAAGATCTTGTCGTGAACTATGGAATGATTAAGGCTGTAAAGGGAGCAAGCTTTTGTGTGAATCAGGGTGAAGTAGTTGCTCTTATCGGTGCCAACGGTGCCGGTAAAACTTCTATCCTACATACTGTCACAGGACTTCTAAGTGCAAAAGAAGGAAGTATTGAATTTGACGGCAAGGATATAACAAAAACAAAGGCGCACGATATAGTAAAGCTTGGAATGGCACATGTACCGGAGGGCAGAAGAGTTTTTGGAGATTTGACAGTAATTGAAAATCTTAAACTTGGCGCATATATAAGAAATGATAAGGCAGGTATAGAGGAAAGTCTTGAAAGAATATATAAGAGATTCCCAAGACTTTTTGAAAGAAAAAAACTCAGGTTGCAGGAACACTCTCAGGTGGAGAGCAGCAGATGCTTGCAATGGGAAGAGCTCTTATGAGTAATCCTAAGGTTATAGTAATGGATGAGCCTTCAATGGGACTCTCACCTTTGTATGTAAATGAGATATTTGATATTATAAGAGAAATCCATGAGAGCGGAACAACTGTACTTTTTGGTTGAACAAAATGCAAAGAAAGCTCTTAGCATTGCTGACAGAGCTTATGTTCTTGAAACAGGAATATATAGTACTTGAGGGCGATGCAAAAGAAACTTATGGATGATGACAGTGTAAAGAAAGCATATCTTGGAGAATAAAAGGGGCTGTGAAATAAGTCCTTAAAAGAAATAGGACCATTCGTTCATGCGAAAGGTCCTATTTTTGTCAGTAAAATTAACTTGCCTATATCGACGGCTCCAAGTTTGAAGCAAACGCAAACAAGTATACCTGGGTATGGAAGAAG